>OJNH01002352.1_pt1 | contig 13342 bp, 6 predicted proteins | sample 1597361 | NCBI WGS metagenome assembly OJNH01 (sample SAMEA2452136, study PRJEB22498) | human gut metagenome | biome: human feces; feature: human gut; material: feces | place: Australia | collected 2012
GGGCGAGCCGCCCTGGTTTTTTCACAAAATAGGCATTTCAATTGTTACTTATTCTATTTCATTATTTAGCAGATTTTTTGCGAGTTGCGAAGAATAAACCTGCTGCTGCAATCATAACTACACAACCACCGATTGTGAAGATTGTAGTACCGATACCACCTGTGGATGGTAAGTTGGAAATCTTGGTGTTGACGATTTCAACTTTTTCAACTGTTCCGATTGCCGGTGTATCATCAGTTACTGTGAAAGTAGATCTTACAGTATGGTCGTCGCCGGAAATAGTAGCACCATTTACAGAAATAGACCAAGCTGTTAATTTACCTGTTGTTTCGTCGATTGTAGCATCGATTACGATTGTGTATACGGTATCATTTAATGTGTATCCGTTAGGAGCTTTTGTTTCTTTTAAGTAATAAGTACCGGCTTTAAGACCTGTCATGGTCATCTGGCCATTTGCATCTGTTACTACAACACCATTAAACTGTTTGTTTTCCGGATATGCTGTTCCATATACAGTTTTAAGAGTGGCATCTGTGTATAAAGTAAATTCTGCGCCGGCAAGTTTTACTTTCTGTTCGCTGGAAGTTGTTCCAACTTTTGTGATGAGTTCATTTGTTAAAGAACCATCTGCTGTCCCGTCAATATCAAATGTGTAAGTATAAGTTTTGTCGTTAGAAGAACCATCTTTGCCATCTACTTTAGAGTCTTTTGTGAAGTTTAAAGTAGCGTCGTTGACATTTGCTACACCATTTAATGCTGCATCCTGATTTACTGTTGCTGCATAAGTTACAACTAATGCTTTGCTCTGATACTGATTCAGTGTATATGCACCATTTACAACAAAATCAACTGTAATTTCATTCTTTGCTTCATTTACTGTTAATGTGTAATCTGTTCCTGCTGTTAATTCTTTACCGTCTGCTGTAACTTTAAGACTGTCTTCTGTATAAGTTAAGCCGTTTAATTTATCTACGATGTTGAACTTCGGATAGTTTCCACCGTAGTAAGGAATTGTTGTTGAAAGTTCATAATTTACTGTATCACCAATGTTTACTGTGTTACCCTTAACTTTGTTTTCGCCTTCAACGATTTTTTTGTCTAACTTAGGAGTATCACTTACTTTAGCCCATGCATTTTCTGTATCTGTAACATCTACTTCGTTGAAATCCATTGCTGTTTTTCCATCTTTGTTTTTGTATACTACAGAAACTACCAATGGGTTATAAATTTTATTTTCAGCGCCTGAGATAACAACTAAATAAGAACCTACAGGAACTTCTGCTGTATAAGTTGTTCCTGATTTAGTCATATCATACTCTGTACCTGCAACTTTTGTTGCATCAATAATGTCAGCGAGCTGAGCTGAGTCTACAGTAATATCATCAGCAGTTACATCTGTAATAATAGTTGGATATAAAGATTCATATCCTGAGAACTTTCCACCATTCTCATATTTTGCTTTGATAATCTGGTAAGCTTTTACTGTAACGCCAGTTTCTTCTACGCCACTTACTGTAATTGTTCCTTTGTCGGATGCTGTTCCTGTTGCTGCATTTCCTTCGGTTTTTCCATTCGCTGCAAATGTCGGAATACTCATAGCGAGTACCATTACCATTGCCAATACCATTGATAACATTTTTTTAAGTTTACTCATACTCTCTCTCCTTTTCTTTTTAGGATTTCCCTTACTTAATTATTAGTTTCTTTTGTTACTTGGTTTCCCCTTTACTTTTGCGATTTGGAAGTCGCTGAAACCATAATCTCATTTTGTTATTTATTCAGCACCTCCTTGGATTTGTTTTTATATAAGATTAGTGCCGCAGCCATCATAAGCAATGCGCCTCCAATCGTATATCGATAAATACCAGAACCGCCGGTACTTGGAAGTTCGTATACCACCTGATTCTTGATTGTTAATACGTTCTTCTCATCTGTGGTTAAAAACCACAGATCCGGTTCCTGAGTAAGTGGATTACCTGCCATATCGGTTAAAATAACCTCACCCTTTTCCTGTTTGAAGTAAATTTTATTACCTAAAGGCAAGTAACCTGTTGGAGCTTTTGTTTCTTCAAGATAATATTCTCCCGGTTCTAACCCTTTGAGTTCTATCTCATTTGCTCCATTTTTAACGGTTAAAACATCTCCCAATTTTTGATAAGCGTTACCATCTTTCTTATACAGCTGGAATTCTGCTCCATCTAATTTTAAGTCTGTATTATTTTCTGAGACTTTCATCAAATCAAGGTCTGCTGTTTCTTCCTGATAGGTATTCGTAAGTTCTACTTCTGCATCCTGACCGTCTGTCACTGTATAATTACCTGTTGCAAACATTGCCCATTGTTTTGATTTATCAAAGTGCATAATGTTTTCACCGTCGTAAGTAATCTCTCCGTCTCGGAATGTCAATGTGGAACTAATTTTATCCACTCCACTAAAGAAATAACAATTCTCTAAAACTGCTTTTGGTGAAAATTTTATTCCTTTTTTGCTGGAAATCAAATCAACAATTGCCATTCTTGCTTTGATACTTGCCGGCTGTCTGGTCCAAACAAAATATCCTTCATTTTGGGTTAATTTCGCAACAATTAAATTTACTTTTCCAACTGGATAATCCTGTGCGGAACATGTTGTTTCCCTCCAAGTTGAAGTATATTTAATTGTCGCCTGCTTAACTGTCACATCTGCACTGTCTCCATTTGAACCATTAATTGATGGCGTTACCTGATATCCATCTTTTTTATAATTAGACTCGACAACTCTGTAAGTTCCTGTTGAACAACCTTCCAGCTTCCAGGTGTAAACCCAGGTTGTATCTTTCCCTGTCAGATTTTCATCCAGCTTATCTGCATCCATTGTAAGTGTTCTTTTATCACTTCCATTTGTTACGGTTATCTGGTACGCAGGATTTGCTTTTGCCAGTTCTCTGATTTGTTCTTTTGTTAAACCATTAAATCTCTTAGTCACTTCAATAAATGGAGCATCCGGCTCATCCAGTTCTTTTATTTTGTTTGCAATTGTTACTTGAGCGTCTTTTTTCAATTCTATTTTTCCATCTGCAACTCTTTGCTCTTCTACATTTTCGTCTGCTGTTTTAATGTCCGACTTTTCACAATTGCTGACAGATTTTTCAGGCTCTAAATATCTTGTTTTATCCAGATCCACTTCTTCTACCAGAAAACTTGTTTCAGAAAGAATCTGTGTAACAATTACTGTATAACCTGCCGGTACTCCGGTAATCACTCCATTTGTGTCTGTTGTTCCACAAACAATACTATCTTTACTATTTGACTTCAAGCTACCATTTTCATAATAATAATAATTTCCACTTGAATCTTTTAAGTAGTAATCACCCTTTGTATAAGGCACTAACGTTTGATTAGCCTCATTATTAGATAGTTGAATCTTAAATGAAAAGGTATCGTTTGTTACCTGTCCATCTCTCATCTGCTTTGTAATCCGAAGTTCACGGCTGTTATATGCAGAACAATTATTTACACAAACTACTGTCGGTCTTTCTTCTACTGTCTTTTTATCTGTTTTAACATCCGAAATCGTTCCACTAAGCTGTGCATTTTCATCAAATGCTTTATACTCAACGCCATTAATAATAACCTTATCATATTGCTGAGCATTCACTCCAACCTCTATTACATAATACTTTCGGTTAGCTTTCAGTCCGCTAAATATTGCTGACTCATCTGGTTTTAGATAAAATACCTTTTTATATGTCGTATCATTAAATGTTACATCCTGGAACTTAACTTTTTCTGTTGAATCTTTATACGTTGCACTGTCTAATAATTCATACTCGTCATCGTAATACGTTTCATTTCCTTTTGGATCTGTTGATTTAATTTTCTGTGCATAGACCTGGAAAGCAAATTTTACATTGCTGTATTTTTCTTTATCTGTGTTTTCCAGTTCTTTTCTAACTTCCACCTGACCTTCCGGAATAACCTGAAGATTAAATTTCATGTGAAGATTAGATGCACCTGCACCACGTTCCATGTAGAACATTTTAAAGGAATGGAGAGTATAATCTTTCAATGTGTCGCCATCAAAACATGCTTCTATTTCTTTATCACTGGTTTTACTCGTCCACTTATTTCCATTCGGAAGCTTTTTAGCATCTTGGAAAAGTTTTTTAATCGTTGTCTTATATTTTTTTGGTGTGCCTCCTTTAATACAATCATACCAGCTTACCTCTCCTGTATTAAAATTAATACTGCCGGAGTGAGCATCATGAACACCACCAATATCAAGCACCAAGACGTCGTCGATATAAATCCATAAGTCATCATCCCCATTGAATTCATATATCATCGGGTCTTTTTGACCACTAACCTGTTTAGAAGCTATTTTACCATCTTTTGGCTGAAAAAAACTTGCGCCCATATACATCCCAAAGTAATAATTATTTCCATTTGTTTTATAAAGTGTTTTTCCTTTTGCACTATCTGAATCTGATAAAACACTACCATTTTCATCATATTCATTTTTATTAGTTGATACGTTTTGATTATTAATTGTGTTATACGGCATAAAGTTTCCACGTTTATAATAATACTGATTTTCATTACTTGGTGTACCCAGTGCATCGTATACAGTAAAATTTGTATTGTTTCCTAAATATGCATAATTCTGAAAACTACTGTATTCATAATAACCTGTGCTGTTATAGATATCCTTTCGGAATAAATGATCTACTTCTGTTCCGCCACTAAAAAGACTCGCTAAACTTGTATTAGCAGTTCCGGGAATTGCTGAACCCGTGGATTTCTGACCTGTAATACAGGTATTTTTTCCTGTTGTAATTGGATAGCCATCTGTGCCTAACACATTTTTTAAAAGACCTTTTTTAATACTTCCTGACTGATTATTATTATTCTGCCAGTTTCCATTATTCCACGTTCCGGCACAATAGCCTCCTCCTAAATCTATCCAGGTACTACTATCCAAAGCTTTTATCTTATATTTGTTAGAATCCTTACCTTCCATATCAATCATTCGCATTGTAATACCCGCTTGAGTATGGCTGACTGTTTCAACTTTATCCAACCCGGATTCTTCATCGTAAGCATACCAGGCTAACACGTAATTAGAAAAACTATCTGTTATAAATTCTGCCTTTGTAACTTTTGTTTCACTTGTTGTCTGTATGCTTGCTTCTTTCTTTTCATCAGCCACCATATCGACAACCTGTTTTACTGCTCCATTCTTATCTTCTTCAAGATGAATAACTGTAACATCAAGGTCTGATTTTTCTGTATCAACATCTTCCGGTGATACTCCTTTTTTATACTCCATCGTAACCTTGACATTTCCATCCGGCTCAATTTTATTTCCATCTTTATCTGTGAGTGTAATGTCATAAGCCAGAAATCCTGCTATAGAGTACTCTTCGTCTTCTGCTTTCTGATGTAATTTTTCCTCTACCTCAGTATATTCTGTCGTATCTTTTTGAACCGATGTCACACTTAAGGTTGTTCCTTCCGGAATTGCACCTTCTTTTTCCTCAGTAATACTAATTGTTACCTCTTCATCTTCGTATGTAAGTATAGGTTTGGTTTCTTTTATTTCAGTTTCAGCTTTTGCTTTCTCTTCTGTTTTTGTCTCTTCTTTTACTTCCTCTTTAATTTCTTCTTTCGGTTCTTCAACTATCCTTTCTTCTTCCTCAGCCGTTTCTTTTACATAACATCCATAAACTCCGGACTTTTCAGCTTTTAATATTACCTTATTAACTGCATTTTTTTCCTGATTCAAGCTAACATCGGAATAGATATATTCATCAATATTATCTATACTCTTTCCTTCTGCTTTCAGAGCTTCCTCTAAGTCCGTTTTTGATGTTATATTTAAAATTTCATCGGATTCTTTTTTATTTTCTTCGGTTGCTTTGTCCAGATAGAAAACATTTACTTTCTTCGTATCTTCTGTCTGAATATTGGTATTGTTTTCTTCAATTGTAATGGTAACCGGTTTGTTTGGATTCTGATTTTCACCGTTTACTTTAAAATTAATTTCATAGAACTGATAATTTCCAAGCTTTTCTGTTTCCGGAAGATTTTTTCCGATTAACGCTTTTACATGTTCCTGAGTTTCGGCATCCAGTTCTTTTACTTCCATCACAATGTCTGAGGTTAATGCTTCAAATGCACCTTCCGGAAGATTTGCGATAACGCTTGTAAGCACGTTTCCGTTTTCATCCTGAAATTCATGTCTGATTTCAGTTGCTTCAGACTGTACACCTTCTTTAGAAACAGTTTCTTCAGAAACGGTCTCTTCTGCAACTGCTTCTGTTTCTTTTTTCACTTCCGGTATTGTTTCTTTCGATGTACTTAGCTCTTCGTTAATTCCTTCTGCCTGCGTCTCTCCCGTTGTCGTTGTTTCTGTACTTTGTGTTTCAGGTTCCTGACTTGCCATGGATTCAGAAGAGGTTCCACCTATCAGACCACCTTCTGCCATAGTAGACATGCTGGTTGTCAGCATCAGAACCATGCAAAGCACAAACGCCAGAATTTTTTTACTTTTCTCACTTTTCATGGCTTCCTCCTTCTACTATCTCATCCTCGTCTTCAGTTACTGCACCATCTATTAACTTCAATAATTCTAAGGCACTGCGAAAATATTGTTCCTGTTTTGTTTCTGCCCATAATACACTTCCCTGCCAGGTTGAGTTCTGACATTCATTAATCTTTACGATAAATGTTTTGGTCTGTTTTTTCTTAGCCACAATATCTTCGCCTCCTTTCTTTTCTCAAATTAAATCATTAAATATTCTATGTTTTTTACTATGCGGTTATTATAGCGTATTGCCCATTACAAAAAGCATTACACCTTATTTTTTTATTAAATTTTTCCATAAAAAAACATTACCATACATCTGCTGGTAATGTTTTTTCTTTCGTACCTTAAAAACTTGAAGTATTGTTGATAATTTTAACCAAATCCAGTGCACTGGAAAACTCATAACTTTCTTCTGATTCCATTAAAACAATTTCGCCCTGCCAGGTTGCATTCTGTCGATACTGAACGCACACCAGAAATGTTCCCTTTGTGCCTTTTTGTTCTAATACAGTTTTAGGTTCAACAGCTTTAGGAATTGTTTCTCTTTGCTGTGGAGCTTTTTCTCTCAAAAAAGACCTGCTCTTTGTTGATGCTTCCGGAAAATGAAGTTTATCATACAGTTTTTCCATCTCATCCAAAAGCTCAACGACATTTTTAAAATTCGTCGCCTCTTTTTTATAACAATGATAAAGACGTCCTTTCATTTCTTCCTGCGCAATTTCGTCTACACATATATTTACAAGATTAGGTGCCGCCTTTATTCGTCCTATATTTTGTCCGCTTCTCATATTTTCATACACCACACCTTTACCTCTTAACCTTCAAAGGTCATTCTGCCCGTTGAAGGTAATCTTTGATTTTTTCTGTTCAACATCCACAATAGATGAGACATAATATTCTAAATACTGTGCCCATGTTTTATGTTCACGGCTGAAATATTTTGTAATTCTATCATAAATCTGAGGACAATTTTCCTGTTTTGTCCCTACCAGTAAAATCAAAAACTGATTCGGGCTGTATCTGGTATAAGAGTCGCCTTTACGCAGTGAACATTTAATTGTACGATCCAACTCTTCAGATAACACCTTTAAACGCTCTTTATTTTCTAATGGGCGTCCTTTTCCGTCTGTTAACGTTACCAACATCAAATAAACAGACTGACCATTTCTTTCGATAATACGGGTCACCAGACGATAGGTATCACGGAAACTTGGCAGACTACAGTAATACGCACCTTTTTCTTCATATTTTTCTTTTAAACCGCCACGAATATCCTTTAATACCTGCGGTTTGTAACTGACCCGTTCGCTCATTTCTTTAAACTGCTCCATCATTTTTTCAGATGGACTGATACCCAATTCTGCAAAGAAAAATTTTGCCGTATCTTCATAAATCTGAATGGCTTCTTTGTATCGATTCATAGCAACCAGCGCTTCCATCATCACAGACTGCCATTCATCAAATGGATAAATTTCAGACGCTGATTTAGAAAGTTCCAACACACTTTGGTACTCTTTCTGTGCCTTTTTATACTCACATACTTCTTTCAGTGCTTTTTCATAAACTTTTTTATATTCTACACTTTCAAGCAGTGCCCAGTCCTCTCCCGAAAGTTCCGGAAGAAATTCTCCTTTATAAATCCGGCAGGCTTTTGTCAGCAGTTCCATTTTTGTCCGGATATCCTCTGTCTCTTCTGACTTTTCAATGAGCTTTTTTAATTCTAAGGCATCCACCTCAACTTCCATCGGACTGTTCCACTTATAGACTCCCTTTTTAATTTGTATGTAATCATACTCAGGCAGTCCTGCATCTACAAGCATTTTTTTCAATCTGTGTGAAGTTACCCTTAAATTGTTTGCCATATCTGCCAGTTCATCTCTGCTATAAAGATAATCCAGCAAACGAGTTCTTTGAATTCCTGTTTCTTTTGTATACAATAGTATCTGAAACAGCTGCAATGCTTTCGTTGACGTTGTTCTCTTAAATGCAATGTCTTTTTCTCCCCAGCTCACAGAGAAACGTCCTAACATCGTCACCTTTAAAACCGGTAATTCCTTACTCATCCTTATACACCCCTTTTTATAGGATTTCTCCCTATTTGTCAAACTACAGCCACTCCCTAATGCCGTACTTTTGCAGCCATATCTTAAATACAAAATATAGTTACTAAACTAAGCGAGTATTCGCACTTCCCTTTCCTGCTTACTTACTTTCGTTAATCTCTTTATACTTAAGACATCCTAGCTTAATTCTAACTTTTTGCCATTCTTTTGTCAACAAAATAGATTGTCAGATTCTGTCGAAATTAGAACAAAAAATCTTACTCTGAGTTTTTTTCTTAATTGTAAAATCATAAAACTTCTTAAATAAAACAAAAAAAATACACCCCTGTCTTACCCTTAAACAGGAGCGTATTCTACATTTCTATTTTTTTATCTCCTCTGTCTCGATAATAAACCGTACACTTCCGCTCTGCCCTTCGCAAATTCCTCCAAAGTTCTGGTACTCGGCATCTACTTTTTTAAGACCTCGTATCTTTGTTGTCAAATTTGTCAGGTCATCACCTGCAAGGTCGGTTAATTTCTGAATGGCTTCTTTATCAAACTCTGCAAATCCTTCATCTAAAGCTTTCATCCCATCTATCAATGCCTGATAACCACTGTCGAGAGCACTTCCGGCACTGCTTAACTGGTCTGTTCCTTCACTTAAACTCTGACCGCCCACGTATAGCTGACCGATTCCATCTGAAAATGCACTGATTCCGGTGTTTAACTGACTGCTTCCTTTGGCAAGCTGCTCGGCTACATTTTGAATCGTCTCCATTCCTTCCTGCAAGGTCTGCATCTGTTCCGGAAGTCCTCCAAGCAATTCCGCTGCTTCTCCAAGTGCCTGCATCTGAGCCTGCATATCCGTCAAAATCGCAGGAAGGGCACTGATATCCACGCTTAAATCCGGAATATCAAGCGCCGGAATTGAAAGTAAGATCTGTACTGCCTCTTCCGTTTTTTCTCTGGCTTCTTTTGTCAGCTCGGTATCTTTATCGTTTTCCTTTAACTGGGTTTCCAGACTGCTCTTTAATCCCTCTTTTAAAATTTCCTGTTCTTCTTCACTTAAAGAAGTTTCCTGCATCGTCTCATTAAGAGCTGCCTCTACTACTGAATCTATCTGTGCTTCCCTCTGCGCCTTTGCATCATTTTCAATTGCATCCCAGTCAATCTCTCCCAATGTATTTTTTACAGCCTCAACATTGTTTTGAACCGTTGTCTGATAAGTCACTGCCTCTGTCACAAAGTTTTCAACCGTTTGAAGCTGAGTCTGTAATTGGGTCAGGGCTGTATTTAATTTCTGACCATCTGCAACTAATGCGACCATTGCATTTTCTACTCCGCTAAAATCAACCCCACTCTGACCAGAAGCATTTCCAAATGAAATCGCTGACAAGCTGTTTGAAAATTGGCACAATCCGTCTGTTAATGCCTGAGCTCCGCTTCCAATCGCCGTCTTGTTTTCATTTAATACCTGCATTCCACTCTTTAAGGCATCCACTCCTTCTTTTAAAGAGTCAACTCCGCTTAGATACTGCTTCATATACTCATCATAGGTTTTCATTCCATCTAAAAGCTTGCCACTGCCGTCTTTTAATTTTCCTGAAGCCTCTTGAATTTTATCCATGTTATCGGAAGTTTCATCCAAATCGTTGAGATTCTCTTCATCTAAATCACTCAAAAGTCCAGAAGAAAATACCGTCGCTGTAAAATCCAGTTCAAAATCCGTTACATCCGCTGTCACTTCCACGTATTCCGGAAGCTCAATATCTTTCGTCAGCTCAGAATCGGAGAGATTCAGGTTTTTGGCAAGTCCGGGGCAGGCATAACCAATAATCAAATTCTGTCCATCCAATGAAATAACTTTTCCATTTTTTACTTCGATATTTGTTGCATTATCCTCAGATAAAAGCAGGGCAGAAATCGCTGCAAACGGAACAGGAAGTTCCACTTTTTTTCCATTTACATTCGTCTCTTCTTTGGTATGATTTTCATAATCAAAACGAATCTTAAGTGAGCCGCTTTTTCCTGCCAGCTCTTTTGGACTGACTTCTTTATCTTCCAGAAAATAGCTGATTTGAACCGTTACCGGAAGCTGTTCACTGCTCTTTCCTTCATATTCAATGTCTTCTCCCTGATTGTCCCAGAGAATTGTTCCATCCGATTGTCTGGTATATTCTTCGTCCCCTTTTATATTTTTGATATCGGTTAGATTTGAATAATCCTGAATCTTCTTCTCATTTTTATTTTTTAAAACTGTATTTACGGTAACCTCATTTACGGTTCCATCTGCGTCTGCCTTTGCATATACCGTTTCTGTTTTATCTTTTTCTTCATCGGACTGCTTCTCACTGCTTTGTTCTTTTGTATCATTATCCTTTTGAGACTTTGTTTCCCCCTGTGTATTTCCAGATGTTTTATCCACATTTTCCTTATCGGAAGAGTTATCCACACTGCAGGCAGTCAATCCCAGAACCACAGCCGTCCCGATTCCAAGAGATTTTTTCCACAATGCATTTCCTATTTTCTTTTCCACTTTTTCTCCCACCTTTCACTCTACATTTTTCAAGGCTTCTTCCATCGGAATCTTTCGCACTTTCCGATATTCGATGACCGCAACTACTGCGTAAGTTAAAATTCCGATTGCAAACATTTCCGGAAACAGTGTCGGACTTACATAAAATGGAATCCATCCGCTCATACTTGTCATCATCATCTGATAAAAAATGATTTCCATCAAACTTTTTTCCAGCGGAAGCGTGATAATCAGAAGCAGTGCCGTTACAATCGAAGTTGGTATAATGTAAAGTCTCGCAATCTCTGCATTGCTGTAACCTAAAATTTTTGCCATTGAAATCGACTGCGCATTTTTCTCAATGACAATCTTAGAAAGCAAATAGATGACAACCATAAAGATGACAATCGCAAAACCATCCACCATATACATCATGCTGCCCATTGATACAGTAAGCTGTCTTGAAATCTTCGTTAAACTTTCCAAATCAATCACAGAAGAAATATATTTTTCATCAATATCTGTAATCTCACTGTCTGATAAATATCCGCTGAAATAATCATTTCCCAAATCAAAGGTTCGGTTCAATTGTTCGATTGGCATAAATACGCATAAACCGCCCTCATAATTATAAATTCCGCCTACTGTAAATTCGTACTCCGTATCTTCATAGCTTTCTCTTAATGTTATCACATCGCCTTTTTTCACTTTATACTTATCAGAATACGCTTTGGAAATCAGTATTTCATCCCCAGCTGTATCTTCAAGTGGAATGTAACAGCTGTCCGCTTTCACTCCATAGAGCATAATTTCATCGGTTTTATACTCACTATCCAAAGTCTTTAAAGAATACACACTAAATTTTTCTGCATCTTCATTGTCCGTCTGAACCTGATACTCAAAATACATTAAATTCATCAGGCTTTCCAGTTTATGTTCTTCATTCATCGCATTTAACGGTATATTTAAAATATACTGATAATTGCACAACAGATTCTTTTCGATTTCCGTCTGATAATGATTTAAGATCTGCGGAAGCATCAACCCAAACATCAAAAGCAGGTTTGCAAATAGAATTCCGACTGTAAGCACAACATAATTGCTGACATTCTGGAAAATCACACGAAGCCGGAATCTTGAGAAAAATGGAATCCTGGCACTCAACGGTAATGTATATTTTTGTTTTCTTTTCTTTAAATCCCTTCTTAAAAATTTGAGTGGGGACAACGATAATGTTCTTTTTAATAGGAAGAAATTAATCACTGCCATCAAAAAAACCGGTACAATTGTCGTCATCACAAAGGCTTCACCATTCCATAATGTCACATAAGTCGGCAGACTGTAGCTTCCATAATACATGCCTGCGCAGACATTTTTCAGAACCGTATAACCTAAAATATTTCCGACCACCGCTCCCGCAAATGTAACCAACATCGGTGCAGTCATATAGTGAAGAATCAGTTCCCGCCTGGTATAACCCGAAGCCCTTAATGTTCCGATTACTGTAGACTCTTTATGTATTGTATTACTGATTGTAATTCCAAATACAAAGGCAAGAATTGCAATTACAATATAAAGCAGGATAATCATCATCATACGGTCACTGCCCATATCTTCACCGGTAAATTGAATCGCCTGATTACTGTAACGTGGAACAAATGTCTCAAGGCTGACTTCATTATTTAAGATTTTCATAAAATCTTCTGCCACATTTTTTTCTTCTGTCTCGCCTTTTGGCTCTGTTCCATATTTCCAGGAATAATTGCAAGTCATGTTGTCCGTATTAAAAGTATCAAATGCCTCCTCGGTTACAATTCCGACACCAAATTTTACCGCATCAAACATCGAATCATTATTGTCTGAAAACAGACAGCTATAATCCGAAAGTGCCACAAGCCCTGTGATTTTCCACTCTCTTCTACTTTCCTCTTCGGTAATGATATCTCCTACAGACAACTCATTGTTATCCGCATACATACGGTCAATTGCGATTTCATCTGCTGATTCTGGAAATTCTCCTTTCATCAGGCAGACACGATTAACTTCTTCACGATTTTTAAAAATTCGCATCGTACTTCCATTTGTCAGCACCGGCTCTGCATAAAAATTTTCATACAATGTCACATCTGACTTTGCTATTTCTTTCTGCTGTGCACGGTTCACTTTTTCTTTTACCGTGAAATTCCCATCTTCAATATTATATTTCTCAAAACTT
>OJNH01002362.1_pt1 | contig 13298 bp, 8 predicted proteins | sample 1597361 | NCBI WGS metagenome assembly OJNH01 (sample SAMEA2452136, study PRJEB22498) | human gut metagenome | biome: human feces; feature: human gut; material: feces | place: Australia | collected 2012
GATGGCAAGCGCCTGTTCAAGATAGGTGTCAATTACGATAGTACTCAGCGCACGATCAGCGACTGGATAATCCGAGAAGACTAAGAACTCGGAAAGAGTTAGCCGCAAAGACGGGCTCCCTCCTCCCCTTCCCTCTCCCCTGCAGCATACGAAAACAAAAACGTTAAACGTTACAATGTTATTAGGAGACCAGGGAGGCGGAGCGCTCTCCCATGCCTACCATTAACGTTTTAACGTTTAACGTTTTCGAAAACGGGTACGCCTGCTGCGGAAGCCTCCATGGGAGTCTTAAACCGCGTCAGTATTTGGATAGCTCTTCGCAGACATTTTTCCCCAGTCCCACGGAAGGTTTGCATAGACTTTCTGTGTCAGATATACCGTCCTATTGGTCTGTTTTCGGTCGGAATATCTTCAAACGGTCGGATTTCGGTCGGATTGTGGTTAAACCGACCGATTGTTGTCTTTCAATATTCAACGCCTCCAGTCTCCTTGAAATACAAACTTCGACCTTTAGAGAAAGACACAGCATTGTCAAGACACACAAAAAAGAATGAATTGTTTTTCCATTTGAGAAAAAAAGCATATCTTTGCAGTTGGACTACAATTTCTTAAGAAATGCTATAAAAGGACACGTCCTCATGAATGCATTCGTGAAGACCACGCCGCGCAAAGTGTAGTAAGTCGCAAGACACCAATGCAAAGCGGGCTTGGGAGGGAAAATAGTCCAGGACATATTGAAGGCGTTTACTCGACACTGTGTTTGAGGCACACAGAAATCTTGCAACCCGCAGTATCAAAGTCTCGAATATAGTCAACGGTGGATATCCCGGGTGTGATTATATCACCCCTGCGGAGACCTTGTAAGCATTGATTGCTCCCGACTTGGACCCAACCACATGATTATATAGGTCTCTTTGGGGAGCGATACTCATATCGGCGTGGGCTCTGACGTTGTCTGTTCGATTTTGATAGGCAATACAAGAGCCTCAGTGTGCGGAATGGACAACACGACGATTCCACGCTTTTTTGTGTCAACATCTAACTGATTTCTGTCTAGAATAAAGTTAGCACCGATATGAAAATCGATGAATGGACATCAGAAGATGTTCGCAACCAAGGAGGTGGCGAATCTCCTACCTGCGCTGGACTTGCCTCCAACGCCCTCCCCGAAGCTCAAAGCATTATTTCTGCAGAGAGTTCACAAACAGGGGTGTCCACAAGAAATGCACGTTCCGAAACAATGTTTCAACCACAAAAACAAGGAGAAATTCCACATTGGTATGTCTTACGTTGTACATACGGCAGAGAGAAGAAAGCTTACAACTACATGGTAGCAAAAGGCATTACGGCATTCTACCCTACCATAGAAGTAGTTAAATTGATTAATGGTAAACGCAAAAAAATTACCGAGTCCCGCTTGCCCAATATCTTTTTCGCCTTCGGTACTGAAAATCAGATCAAAGCTTTTGTTTATGACAACGCAAACCTTCCATACCTTCGCTTTTATTACAATCACAAACGCGTCGTAGGCGGTAGGATTGAAAAGAGCCCGATGATAATTCCCAGCTATCAGATGGAAAGTCTAAAAATAATTTGTTCAGCAGACACGAGCAACACCATTTTGTCGCCAGTCAAAGTGGAAAAGTTTGAGAAAGGACAGCTAGTAAGGGTGGTTGAAGGAGAATTTAAGGGAGTAATAGGACGGGTCGCAAGATGGCAAGGTCAACAGAGAGTTGGTGTCGTGGTAGGAGACTTGACGACCGCAATAACGGCATATGTGCCTAGTGCATTTTGTCAAAAAACAGACAACATACAAAATCATGGATATAGATAATAAAAGCAAGATCTTTCGAAACGAATCAATGGCGAAAGGAAGGGGTGTCGTTGAACAGATTTGCAACGATGACAAATTGTACATATCGTTTGCAACACAACTAAAACTTATTACTCGTTGAGATATGGAAGAACACTACACATTGGGAACAATCAAATGGTACGACCAGGAAAAAGGCTTTGGCGTTATATCAAGCTCTTTTAGTGAAAACGAGTATTTCGTTCATTATTCAAATCTTGACAAAAACATATATAAAAGTCTACTAACAGAGGGAGTTCCTTTATTGTTTATACCTCATTATGATGAAAAGAGGGAACGACTCGCTGCCCAGAAGATAAAACTGATAGATAATTTCGACTCCATAACAAAAAGCTTTAATTTATGGACAAATCAGAATAATGACAAAATTTCTATTATCACATCACTTGTGTCTTGGTTTCTTAACCACACCCAAGATAGCGAAAAAAATATCAGTAACAATTTTGTCACACTACTTACCAAATATAGTGGTGATGTAGAACATTTGTATAGACTGTTATCTGTATTAAAGGAAGCATACAATAAAAAGTACAAATATCTGTATGGTTTTAACAAAATAGAAAATGGACTTGTCGAAAAACTGCCATCATCTGTTATTCATGAAATCAACAAGAATCTAGAATTATCTGACGAAGCCAAGATAGATTATGCTTTTACTCATCAAGAAAAACAGGATGAGGTTATTGAAACCATGCTCTGTGATGTTCGTGAAAAAGAAATATTAGATGCTTTAATAAGTTTTGCAATATGCAAAAATGAATCCAAGATCAGCGACATTTCTAAAGATAAAAGTTATATAACAAAAGCTGACTCTTTAGACTTGGTAGGTAAAGAGTTCATTTCAAAAGTGATTACAATCATAAAAGAGCAAGCAGATGACGATGTTTTAATAAATCTTTATAAAGATGGCTATTTTACTTCTATTGATTTTGATAAAGTCATGAATAACTTGGACAGTTTTAATGTCCGAGAAATAAGAGATATACTAATATACCAAGATGGCTCTATTCAACAGAAAAAAAACATTTTGTTAGCCAAGGCTAATACAATTGAGTCTTCAGAATACAACGCATTATATACCCTGAAGGAAATTTTCAATTGTGGTAATGAGTTATTATCACAAAATGAATGGCAAACAGTTTTCATTAACTATATAGCAACAAAAGGAGAAACCGTCTATAATCCATTTATGACATGGCTCTATAAGGAGGACAAATATGAGGCATTAGACGAAAATTTCATAGTTTATTACATTAAAGATTTTGAAAATGCCGACATAAAAAGGATAGTCACATCTGATAAAGTTACTAATCCGCAAAGAGAAAAGATTCTTAAGGCAAGTTTCTTCAGATGGCTTACTGAAGAAGCTTCATACCACAAAGTGCAAGAACTTAATGAAAGTATAACCATTGCCAAAGACTGCCTAAATGATTTCATACAGTGGTTTGACATTATCCAATCTACTTTTACACCCGAGCAAAGGATATATGTTTGGGAGCATAAGATGTCAGATAGGTATCCTAAAGAAATCATCGAAGAAAAGCTTAAGAAAGGCGGTGAGAAAGCTTATACCTATTTAGAAGAACTTTATTCTCACAATGTTTTGACAAAGGAAGATGCCAGAGAAACATTAAATGACATTCTTGCGTCTTTTCAAGAAGTTGTGAATCGGTCTTCATTTTATAACATCCTTTATAGTATTAAAACATTAAACTCCATCGCACCAAAAGCTATTCAAGAAATAGCAAGCAAGAACAATGATTACTATAACGTAATTCTTTGGCATCTATTTTTGTCCGAAGATTTTAAGTTCGATGTCTTAGGGAAATTATTTATTTACTTTAGTCCTGAAGATCAAGTGGTAGTCATAAAGCATCTTTTTATGCTTGCCGAGAAGAAGAAATTAAAATTAACAGTACACATGCTCGACTCCTTGACTAGAGTAGACGCAGACATGTTTAAGTTAATAGCTAAGGAGCAACCTACTATTCCTATTGATTTGTCTTCAGAGATAGTGATTAAGGCTTTGCAAAGTTTGGCTTGTAAAGGTAAGTTTACAACGGATGCAGAAGTGTCGGCTGTCATTTTTAATAATAGCAAATACTGTAAGACGTACAATTTTCATATAGGAAAATACTTTGATATCTGCCAAGGTCGAATGGGCATTAAATCGGAATGGATACAACCTCTTGGTAAAGTCACAAAGAATGGTAATTATTTCAACATTGCCATTTACCCCACCCTTATGGAAACTGCATATTCCAAAAATCATGGCTATTATGAGAGGGGATATCGAAACGGAGCTTTTCAAGAGATGGTTGCAACTGTAAAGCAAATACCTGGACGTAGATGGAATAGTAATGATTCTGTTTGGGAAGTTCCAGAAGCTGAAAAGGATGCCGTTTATCATTTCGCGCTTAAATATAGAGTAGAGATTAGCGGAGAACAAAATTACCACCTTAAAAAAGTCAAAGAGGACAAAGGTTCTGTTCCACGAGGAATTAGATATTGTGAAGGTCGCATAGCACCTACTAAAGATCGATATTCAGGTAAGGATTTCTATTGGTGTAGAAATAGCAAATGTTTCAGAAACTGTGTTGCTGAACATAATAGCACCCAATGGAAAGACTATACCCTACTGGATTTTTGCAAAATTCTTGGATTAAATACGGACTATGATGGTAAAGACGGGATTTGGGTTAATGGGAAATATTTAATTTTCTCGTCAATAATAAATCGAGCCAACTCTATTCTAGAACATTTGAAGTGCCGTGTTTGCGGAGAGATGTTAGAGCCAGCAACAGTATCGAATTATCTAGCCCATGTTGTCACAAGTTTTAAATGCACTAATAAGAATTGCTCTCGGTTCGATCATTCAATATACATATCCAAATGTTTCAATTGGAAATGCAACGGAATAATAGACGGAAGAGATTCCAAATGTTGCCCTAATGGGTGGTTTATCTGTCCAGAGTGTGGTTCATGCTGTTCTAATAGAATTTTTCAACAGCGTATTAATCATAGAAGAGAGCTAGGACTTCCAAGATCTTTATATTTGGAAAGAATGATAAATGAGCAAAGAGGCCATCTCGAAAAACCTAAATATTTCTGTTCCAAATGTGGTGAAGAAATGCAATTGGCAGGTGATAATCTTTATAAGTGTCCGCTATGTGGTATTGAGTATGACAGGAAGAAATATGATTTTATGGACTACAGAACCATGCGGACTATAAAGTCCGGACCAGAATCTTGATTGCAAACAAAAACATATAAAATCGAACATTAATTTTTAATTATATGGAAACATTACCCATTTGGAGAAGACTGTTTGGCAGTGTCATGGATAAGTTGATCATCCTTGTCTTGTTTATCATCATTGGATGCATCTTAAGCCCATACGGATTTTCCGGTGATTTAGGCACCTTTGTCGGAGGCATATTGAAAGACAGTCCGTCTAGCTTTCAATATACAGAGCTTGCTGCGTTGAAACGACATGATGAAACATTAAATCTTAGTCTATTGGACTTCAAAATATGCTTTCTATTCATTCTTGTAAATGTAGTTTATTACCTATTTGGGGAATCTGTCGTTAGAGGCTCCTTTGGTAAAAGAATCTTCGAAGGAATTGTGGCAACTAAGGACGGCAATGCCATTCCTCGGTACAAATATATACTTAGAGCGTTGACATTGGGTGTCCTTATGGCTTTATTCTCATATCTGAGATACATCATAGACATAAGTTATACCATGACCATCGTCCTTTTCTTTATGATACTTGATATTCCTGTCTTGATAAGTAGGAAATCTCTCATCGACATAATAACCAATACCATTTATATTCGGAGGACTAAAGCCCAAGAACAAACGGAAAGACAAACAAATAACGCCGACAAGGGTAAGAGAAAGACACACCGTTTACTCTCGAAAAAAAAGGTATTATTTCTCAAAGCTGGTCTATGCTTTTTTTCGCTGACATTCATCATTCTCTTATTCTTTGTTAGCCCTTTGTCCATTCACAACCTGAAGTATTTTCACAAAATAGATGGTACTGATATCTATACGTTGTCCAAAGGTAAAATTACGACGAGGACTACACCTGTGCTTAATGACAGACGTGGACCAATACCTCACGGTGTCTTTCTGTATGCCATAGAAGGAAATACTGAAGTTGTTACTGATTACGAGTATTGGACCAATTATCCACCCAACACAGAAAGTGTTCCCTATTCTATTTCTGTTTATGACGTGTCGTCTTACATTGAGACCTTTCCAGATAAGGAAAGTTATAAGCATCTACTTGAGAATTTCGACAAGAGACTTCAAGGTTATTATGACTTTGACCTCATGCTCCGCAAGAACCCAGCTTGGCATAAATGGTATGGTAGCTTTTACAAATTTCGCTATACTGGAGCAACAAGTTATTTCTTTTACGACGCAAAAACTAAAGAACATGGAACAAGAACCGTATTTTTTGCAAAAAAGAAAGCGTACATATTAGAAGTCAAGGGAGCAGAATACACTTGCGACTTAGCCACCGACAATATAATCAACCAAACGACCACATTGCCTTTGAACGACTATACCATAAGGATTTTATTGGGTATACTGTTGTCTTTTACACTGACAATATTATGTTTTGGAAGCATACTAGGCTTTTACAGAAAGAAATATAAAGCTGATATAATAAACAAAACTGCTAACAAGTTGATAAAGTATAGCACCTACATGACCATAATTTCAGGAGTGCTGTTATTGCTTATTTCTGTTCTGCATACCCTCAATGTAGGAGACAACCCATATTACCCCGACGTACCTTCAACTCTCTGCATCGTAAGTTTGATTTCTGTTTTACTGAACGTAACATTCGTCATTCCTTATATCTATACGAGAAGTTGTAATAGCGATAAATATGATTATCTCATACCCGAGAAGATAAGCAAATGGATGGATAAGAAATTGACCGATGAAAGAGAAAAACGTTCTTTAGTTGCCCTATTCTTCTATCCCCTATATACTGGTTTGCCTTTACCATTAGGTATTGGTATTTTCGGATACATCATTCCTTTTGGAGTTATCTTGTATATTTCCATACAGATACGCAGTCTGTCAGGTTGGATAAAGGCAGAGGATAAGCAAGATAAGAAAAATGTTTTCTGTGATTATTATGTTTTATTAAATTTGACTTTTGAAGCAACCCAAGAGGACATTGACAAGGCATTCAATGCGCATTTAGCCAAATATAACGCAGACTCAAGTAATCCATTATATGGAAAAGATTACTTATCTGAATTGAGGGAGGCATATGCGGTTCTCTCATCTTCAAACCAACTCCGTCCTCAGTATGATAATGAATATCAACTCTACAAGCAAAGTAACTTAGTGAATTATGAATTTGAAAATAAGCAATTGGAAATGAGCATCCAAAAAATTCGAACGAAGTTATATGGGACTAGCAAGACCAAAAAAACTTTGAATGTTATTACTCTTTCCTTTTTAATACTGTGGATGCTTGTTTTTATCGCCCTATGTATATTTGATGTTATTCCACTATCCGATTGGCTAAATTTTGAAAACAACGATAATTATTATGGCCCTTCAGATTTCTGAGCTACAAGATAACAGGTGACAAACGAAAGGGCATATAGTCCTTGACTTTACGCTTAACTCCGTTTTCTAAGCTTATCATTTTCGTGAGGTCACGAAAATGATAAGCCACGTTGATATTCTGTGACTTACATGACTCCATTGCCCTGCTTATAGCTATAGTAAAATTCTCCCAACGTGCATATTTGCTGAAAACGGAGGATATCCACCCACCCAAAACGGGGATATCCGTTCACTTATCCAGCTCTTTAGGCGAAAGGAATTGCAAAACGAGACTTTTCTCTAGAGTACCGAACTGATATCATTTCATCTACAGTCCTCCTAGCTATTCCTCGTCGAAGTGCTATACACATGCCTCATAAACGTATTGAACAGACAACATGGTAGCGATGAGGAAGCCTAGTGGTTGGTTGGACTGAGAGCGTCCATGGTAGTAATAGGGCTTGGGCTCGTTGTCTATGAGCAATCGGCATCACAGGGCGGGCAGGCCCGCCAAGCCCGTCCTGTCACCGTATTAACGTTATAACGTTTAACGTTTTTATTTTGAGGTCTATGTTTTGAGTTTGATGGCATTGAGAAGCAAGTCGCGATTCCAGCCTTTGGTTACGGCTTCCTGCGCATAATAGAGCGTAGCTTCATCATTCAGTCCCTTGCTCAACAACAGCATGTTGTGTGACCACGGCAAAAGTGCTACGGAGCGTAGCACTTTCTCACCATGCCCAGCATAACGCTCATAGAATTTCTTCATGTTCCAAAGTTGACGTGGTGAAATACCCATCTTTGGATAGCGTTCTTTCAGGTCTGCTGACAACCGTTTTACAACGCTATCGCCATACCCACTTTCAATCTTGCGCTCATGAAGCATTTGACGAAGCTTTGGTTATCTATTTTATGCAAATGTTCATAAGGCTATCCATCGTTTGGTCCAAGGACTCTTTATACAAAAGGCCCTCAATGTATTCGGCCGGAATGGATGAATACCCATATTTCGCTCCAAGTACGGCACACGCCACTGCCGCATTGGTATCAGCATCGCCTCCCGCATTCACCACAGCAAGGAGCCCCTCTACAAATGAAGCAGCATGCCAGTAAGCCCAAAGAGCCACGGACAATGTGACTAAAGTATAGCCCATGTGGTCATAATCTACCAAATCCTTGACATCGGATTCATCCCACGCTTTGTCCACATAGTCGCAGATCTCTACATCATACGACAGTGCCAAACTTCTTATTTGAAGAAATGTCGGAGGCTGCATACCATAAACCAATGCGTGTATAAGTTCGGACACTATCACGCACGAACCGACACATCTAGGATCGTAATGGGTGAGCCGACAGATCTGCTCTGCACAAGTCCTGACTTCCTTCGGAAAAAGTCCAACGACAGATGTACGCATCAAGCCACCATTAGCCGCAGATTGGTAATTGCTCATCTTCCAAATCATGTAAGAGACCTCTAACGGCTTCTCCGTATAGTCTCTCGCCATCAAGACTTTATAGGTATGCTCACCAATACTCATAGGGATGCCGTCGGCCCATTTCTTGAAGTGCTTGGCAATATTTCTAAAATTGACACCTTGGTCCTCTATGGCTGCGTCAGCAATGCACAGCATCATGTCTGTATCATCAGTCCAATCGCCAATTTTCCATCGCTTCCGATGTCTGTCCTGGTATATCTGTTTATAGTGTTGTAGTCCATGAGGATATTTCCAAGCAATATCCTCATCTATCATGAATTCCGTTCCCAATCCGAGCGCGTCACCTATGGCTTGACCATAAAGGCAACCTCTAAATCTGTCAATAGTTTTCTGCTCCATAGCCGTATGAATCTAAATGTCGACATAGTTGATGAAAGCGAGTCCCACCGTGAAGCTTTTTTGCTTTCATTGCCTTTTTCTTATATGTAATGGAGTTGGATGGCATTGAAGCCGTTGTCGATACTTTTCCTATTTACCAATGCAAAGATACTTATAAATACTGAAACATGGCTTCTTGATCAAAAAAACTTTGAAAGAAGCGAGAATCTCGGCTTTTATTTGTACCTTCGCCCTGCGATTCAGAATTTCACGGTGTTTGCTTTCACGACACCAAGGCATGTGAATTACCGGATAAGATCATGTTCAGAGCAATCATTTGCTGCCCAGACAGGCATAGAAAAGGCCTGATGGTAGAGTTTAGGTAACAAGGATAATAAAATGATAATAAAGAATCTATTTTTGCTGGCATCCCTGGCCATGGTGATGCCAACGACAGCGCAAACTCCTCTGGAGGATTTCAAGCGAGACATCACGCTCTCGGGTAGCAACTATGTGGCTTATCGTGGCCCGCAGAAGGAGCTGACTCCTGCGCCCAAGGGATACAAACCCTTCTATCTGAGCCACTATGGTCGCCATGGCTCCCGCTATATGATTGGCAAGGAGGCTTACGATGTGCCTTACTTTGCTCTGCTGAAGGCGAAGCAGGAGGGCAAGCTCACGGCCAAGGGCGAAGAGACACTGGCAAAGGTGAAATTGCTTCGCGAGGAGGCAAGAGGACGCGACGGCGAGCTGACTCCGCTCGGAGCACTTCAGCACCAGGGGATAACCAAGCGAATGATGGAAAGATTTCCTGAGATCTTTGCTGGCGAGACCAATATTGAGGCACGAAGTACGGTAGTGATCCGATGCATCCTCTCCATGGAGAACGGTTTGCAGCAGATGCTCCGCATGAATCCGAAGCTCCATATCTTCCATGATGCCAGCGAGCACGACATGTACTATATGAATCATGGCGACAGATATCTTGACAGCCTGAAAAACTCGGTGGGCAGAAGGGTTGTGCAGGAGGAGTTTCTCAAGAAGCACGCCTGCTACAGCCGCGTGATGCAGGAGCTTTTCAACGACTCAGCGTGGGTGAGTCAGAACATCGACCAGAGTGATCTGAACAGAAAACTATACGAGATGGCCAGTTCCATCCAGGGCACGGAGTTGAGAGGCAAGGTCTCTCTGTATGATCTGTTCAACGAGGAAGAATTGTATCAGAATTGGGTTGCCGCCAACGCCTGGTGGCAAATGAGCTTCGGCTATTCTCCCTATACGGGCAATGTTCAGCCTTTCTCTCAGCGCAACCTTCTGATGGATATTATCGAGAAGGCTGACAGTTGCATCGCCCTCCAGCACCCTGGAGCCACCCTGCGATATGGTCACGACTCGATGGTCACTCCGCTCACCTGCCTTTTGGATCTGAACGGTTATGGCGAGGAGATCAAGGATCCGGAGAGAATCTCCTCTCAATGGTTTGACTACAAGATCACCCCGATGGCCACCAACCTTCAGTTTGTGTTCTATCGCAACAAAGCGAACGACATTCTGGTGAAGGTATTGCTTTGCGAGGACGAGGCTACGCTCCCCATCAAGAGCGACGTGGAGCCTTACTACCACTGGAACGACTTCAAGGCTTATTGTCTGGAGAAACTGAAGGAGTATAAGAATTAAGCGGCTTAAAAACAAGCGGCTTAAGAAATAAAAGAGAGAAGCCTTTGGCTCGTTTGCCATAAGTAGTAGTCATACTACCGACATGGGAAACGGGCCAAAGGCTTCTTTCTAAAAGACTAAAAACCAAGCACGTACCGGCGCCCCGCCCAAGAGACGAATTGTCTCCCGGCGCTTAGGCATACGAATGCATACCCGTCATGAAATAGTTGACACCGAAGTAGGTGATGACGACGACCAGGAAGGCTGCCAAGACATAGGCATGATAGCGTCGAGGACGGTCCGCCTTGACGATCGGCGTCTGGTGGAGAGGGACTGCGTAGATCATCAGCAGGATGAGGGCCCAGGTCTCTTTGGGGTCCCATGACCAATAGGCTCCCCACGACACATTGGCCCATACGGCACCGACAAAAATGCCAATGGCCAGCAGGGCGACCGCCGGATAGAGCAGGAAGCGCGAGAGGGCCGTGAGGCGCGTCAGCAGGTCGCCGTCCTTTAGCAGCAGACAGCGCAGGGCGATCAGCGCTATAAGGGCAAAGAGGGCATAGGAGAGCATGACCACGGCCACATGGATGGACAAGAGCGGCGACTGGAGCACGGGCATCAGTTGGGTGATCTGAGGACTGCCCACGGCTATCATCGACACCAGCAGGCAGAGGGTGGAGACAAGCGTGCCCAAGACCTTGAGGATCGGCATCCTCCCGGCCATCAGGAGGGACAGAAGGAGGGTGGCCCACGACATGAACAGCATGGTCTCGAATCCGTTGCTCAAAGGGATGTGACCGCTGATGTACCAGCGAAGAGCGAGAAGCAGGGTGAGGTACAGAGCGAGGAGTGCGCAGAACAAGGTATGGAGACGGCTCAGCCACTTAGCCTCCTTGCCACAAAAGGCGATGATGCAGAACAACAGACTCAGGGCAAGGCTGAAGAAGACCACAGCGCGCTGGGACTGCAAGGTGTTGTAGAGCACCTCGGCTTTGAGAGAGAAAGGAGAGGGCAGTACCTGGCCGGCTTTCTCCTTCTGGAAGAGTTTGATCTTGGCAATCATGGTCTTTGCGCCATCGACATCGTTGGCCAAGATCGACTTGACGAAATAGTCCATGGCGTGATTGACAAACTGAAACTCTGCCTCGGGAATGCCTCTCGGGAGTTCCGTGCTGCCTGGGGTGTACCATTTCAGCCCACCCTGAGAAGGGAGCGGAAAGAGATGGAGCATCTCACCATTGTAGAACATCGTGACGACCTGCACCTTCTCGTCCACCTCGCGAAGGGCCTTGCGCTGCGCATCGGAGAGCGTACTGTCCCCTACTCTGTCCTTGAGTTTATACTCATGCTGCGAGGTATAGAAATCGTTGACCGAAGCCCACTCGCCCTCTATGCCAAGCAGCTTCTGCACCTCCTGGCTCTTCACCCGAATGATCGGTTGCGCCTCCCATTCCGTATAGAATATCATCCAGCTCAGGAAGATCTCGTTGGCAAAGAGACCCTCCCAGGTGCTCTTGCCACACAATTTGGTGACAAACTCCGTAGCGGCAGTATTCAGCGGACAGATGCGGCCGTTGTAGAGCACAGCGACACGCCCCATCGCGTCGGCTACTTCGCTGTTGACAGGCGTGACGGAAGGTTTAGCTACAACGGAGGAGGTGGAGAGAAGGAAGAAAAACAGGACCACGGCTCCCTTGGTAGCGACGCGATAGAGCTGGCGGATCCGCGTATGGCGCGAGGCCATCGTCCATAGCAGTGCGACGAGCAGCAACAGATAGCCCATGTAGGTCACGGCAATGCCGTAAGGATCATTGGACACGAGCAGCGTCGTGCCACGGAGGTCGGCGTCGTAGGACGACTGATAGAAGCGGTAGCCAGCGACCTGGCCGATATGGTTCATGGAGACTGCTAGATGCTCCGTCTTGTCGCCTTTCTCAGCCACGATGTCGGACTGATAGTCCATGACGGCATTGGTGCCGGGATAGTAGTGGACCTTGAAATCGGAGAGGGTCAAGGAGAACGGAAGGTCGGTTGCTGCCCCATGCTGGTCCACATAGCTCGCCACACTGGCTCCTTGCTGCAGATGGATGGTGCCATCATGGGAAAAAAGATGGGTGACGAAGGCGCCCATGAGTATGAGCAACAAGGCGAGGTGGAGCAGCAGCACGGCCATGCGCTTATGCAACCGGGCTTTGACAATGTAATACACGGACAGGAGGGCAAGCAGCACCCATAGTGCCACAAACCAACCCGTACCATAGATTTGCTCCTTGGCGAAGCCGACGCCATGGAGCTTTTCCACAATAGTGGCAATCCCCATACACACCAAGAGAAGTGTGTACAGGGAAGCCATAAAATAATTGATC
>OJNH01002370.1_pt1 | contig 13273 bp, 27 predicted proteins | sample 1597361 | NCBI WGS metagenome assembly OJNH01 (sample SAMEA2452136, study PRJEB22498) | human gut metagenome | biome: human feces; feature: human gut; material: feces | place: Australia | collected 2012
CAACTTGTGGTACGCGATCAGGGGTTCGAACCCTGGACACCCTGATTAAGAGTCAAAATCTTTGGTTTTTACTTCTCTTGATAGATACGTTAAAAGTATAGGTTTTATGCGGTTTACACCGCTTTTTTTATTTTTGAAACTGCCCAACAACAGCCAACAAAACCGTAAGTGTGATAGTCAAAAATATAGTCAGTCACGCAAAATAGGAATTTAATTTATCCTCGGTGTTACTGATTGAAACCTCTGCGTCTAAATGTGTATATATCTCCAACGTAACCTGTATGCTCGAATGTCCTAATAATCGTTGTGCGGTTTTTACGTCAATACCTGCATAGTACAAATTAGTTGCATATGTATGACGGAATATGTGAGGTGTAACGTCTTTTGCGATTAATCGTATAGCCGTGTCCGAACGTGAAAACTCGTCACCGCCTGCGGCAACATTCATCTTATCTAATATATTATACCAAAAACGACGAAACGATGATTTTGTCATAGGTTCACCGCTTTTCATTGTAAATAAATATATATTTTTTGCGTGTGCAATATATTCTTGCAATTCTGACAATAGTTTTGCCGGAAGAGGAATGGAGCGGTTGCCTGCGTTTGTTTTAGGCGAATTTTTTAGGTGACTTTCACCGTCTTTTATCACTAAATTTTTGTTTATGATTAATCTGCGATTTTTGAAATCAACATCTTTGACGGTCAGAGCCAGTGCTTCACCGCGTCTTACGCCAGTGTAATATAGTAGATCTACAAATACACGTTCACGCTGTGTCAGCTTTGTTTTTTCTAAAATTGCTTTCTCTTCGTTCGATAATGACCGCTTTTCTTTCTTTTGTGATTGCGGTAATGAAACTTTCAACGAAACGTCCTTGTAGATGTATTCATTTATTATCGCTTGTTGGATAATCTGTTTTATCGTCAGTCTAACGATTTCAGCAGTTCGGTAATGACCGACACTGATAATGTCATTTAACATTTCTTGAATATGATGTGACTTCAACGCACTTAAACGAATACCGCCTATTTCGGGTATAATGTGCGAATTTAGGGCGTTTAAATACATTGCATAGGTGTTATACTCTTTCGCTGATTTGTACAGTTTTAGCCACTTTATTCCCCATTGCTCTACGGTCATACCCTCATCATTGATAATGATGCCTTTATTTTGCAGGCTCTTGAACTCGGCGACCTTTTTGTCCAGTTCCATAATTGTACGACCGTACAGTGTTTTACGTTTCGGTTTGCCGTCATCTGTATATCCGACAATCGTACTTGTCGCATAACGTCCGTCGGGACGTTTTTTATATTTAGCCATAAATAACACTCCTTTTTCTAATTTTTTGTATTGAAAATAGAGTGCATTTGTGTTACAATATCATTGGTATGGGATATTGTGTATAAATGCACTTTATTCTTTTTCCTCTGCCTGCTCCAACAGGCAGGGGATTTTTTATTGCAATTTATTAAAAATCGACTATTTTAATAAATTAATTGCGATTTTGATACATTTTGTTACGTTTTTTGTGTTTTTAATGCGATTTTAGAATGTTTCTTCACAAATACCCAAAACTTTACCGCAACATTCGTTTCTGATATATTCATTAATGATTATATCGGAATATTTTTCATTATGTGAAATTAATCTGTCAACACCTAATTCCTTAACATATGCGTTACCGTCCACAACAAATATCCCGATTTCACCGATTTCAATACTTGGCTGTTCTTTGACGAATAACTTATCGCCGTCGTGATATGTCGGCTCCATACTGTCACCCGATACACGGACAATAAAATCTGTACCCTTTGGCGGTTGCTCCGCAAGGTCAACCTTTTCAGGATATTCTTCGTCCAACGGGTTGCCTGTTCCTGCCGATACGGGCATATCGTAATAAGGTACTTGGTATTTTTTAATTGGTATGATGTTATCGTAATTTGGTTCGTTTGGAATATTACGTTCTAACTCTTTTCTTATAACCACTTGAACAACTTCTTTGCTGTAGTCATCAAGTTTTCTATAATCAGCAATTAATTTTTTTTCTACCGCTGAGTAATTTTTTAAATTAGAATTATCATCAAAATCTTCGAGAGTACATTCTAAAGCTCTTGCGATAGCTTTGATAGTATCTATTTGAGGGTCTTTAGTCGCTCCCGACAATATTTTTTTTAAGGTACTTATCGGAACACCAGATTTTTGCGATAACGTTTCTATTTTCATCTTTTTTGATTTACGAATTTCTGATATTTTTGTTCCTATACTCATAACATTCAAACCTCCTTTTCAAAATCATTGTAACACATAAATAACTCATAGTCAAGAAAAAAAGTTCCAAAAGGTATACTTTTTTTCTTACAAAAGGGTTGACAAGTTCCAAATAGTGTGCTAAGATATATGTAGAAGTTCCAAATAAGGTACGAAAGTGAGGTGGTAATATGAAAGTAAAATATAGTGTTATGGCGTCAGAGATAATGAAACGTGGAATCAGAAAAACTGCTATAGCGAAAGCCATAAGTTCTTCAACAAAAACGTTGAACAATAAACTTTGCGGAAAAAGCGAGTTTACTTGGAACGAAGTATGTACTATTCAAGCAGGTTTTCTACCCGACATATCAAAAGACGATTTAATGGCAACAGACGAACAAAAATCAGCGTAAATGAAAGGGGGCGAGAGAATGAAAATATCAATTCAGCAGTTTGGGGAACATAAAGCAGTTGTTATGAACGATATGGTGATTGAGAATTTAAAAGATTACAAAATAATAAGTTCCGCTGATGGCTCAACAGAACTTATTCTTCATATCAAACTTAATGCGGATATAACTAAATGTGACTTGTTAGCCAACTCAAAATAGTGCTCATAACAGAACCTGTTATCCACGAATTACGCTCCATAATCTCGGAAAATTTAGAAAAAATTCCTTTTGACGCAGGAACTTTATTGTTGACAATCATTTCAAGTAATTGAACAATCTCCTGTAATTCTTCCTTGTCGGTTGAATCGGAATTTTGAACTTCATTTTTTAGATTTGATAGCGATTCGTTATAAGAGATAGAAAAGTTATTATGATTACCAAATACAGAACTATTAGCAGTTCCAATATTATATACAGTAGAAGAAGTTTGATTTTTGTTGATTTTATACTGAGCTTCTGTATCATAATATATTTTTAACTGATTGGGTTCTCGGGCGACATAATCCGTTTTTTTATCTCTGACATAAAAACGTTCGCCAACACTGTTAATTAGCCAGTCGCCACATTGGATATCACAAGTAGGGTGGAAACCTATGTATTTTTCCCCGCTTGAAGAAGTATTAGTAAGACCGTCATAAGTAGCAATTATTACATCATTACGTTCTACATCAAATTTTTGACCGCCCATTTCTAAAAAAGTGTCAAAAATATTACGTAGGTCATCGAATGAGTTATCAGACATTATAATCACCTCCTTCCAAGATGATTATAACACAAATAACTGGAAAAGTACAGAAGTATCAATAGGTTTAATCATATCTTGCATCTTTGAAAGTGATGGATATTGTGTTGAAAGTTGGTTTCATATCTGCAAGAACAAAAAAACGGCGCAAATGAAAGTAGGTGAGGAGCAATGAGTGAAGAAAAGATAAAAGCGATCGCAGAAATGCTTTCGGGGTTAAAACGTTACGAGTGGTCGAGATTAAAAATTGCTATCGAACGTATGTATGATTCGGCATCTTGTAAATTGCCTTTGGGAGATGCCGAATCTATACAAAAAAATATCGCATTAGAAATGAAAGATATTAGTCATCTATAATTTGTATCATAGATGGGTGTAAGCGATAGTCGTGACCTTGGTATTGAACGTGTATGTATCCATATTTAAAACATTCGGCAACGGTAGAGCCTTCAAGAAATGTTAAGTTTTCTGTAAAATATGTTACAGGATTTTGACAGTCAGCTACTGTGCCAGTTTCGGTTATGTCAGTCCAATTACCAAGTAGATTTGCGTAAATTCTCATATAATCACCTCCATTCTGTGGTGATTATAGCACAATATGAAGAATTTTACAATAAGAGATAGAAAGTAGGTGAAAAGCAATGGCAAAAGTAATGGTAGAAGTAAAACAAGTAGACCTGAAAACATTCCGCACGATGTTCGGAATACCGGAGCATACTGTACAACGTTGGATACATACCAAGAATTTTCCGGCATACAAGTTGGGACAAAAATGGTATGTAGACGTGAAAGCGTTTGAAAAGTGGCGTGAAACAGAACACGCCAACAGCTACAAATATGCGTAAAGCATAATAAAACACCTTGCAGGCAGACAAGGGCTGTCCGTGGTACTCGTTTTACTTTCCTTAAAAATAGTAATTTATAGTAAAATTCTTTCTTTCATTTTTGTTACGGACGGTCTATGTGTGCCTGTGAGGTTGGAAAGTGAGGAATAACATATGAAAAAATATAAATTGACTGATGAGACAACAGACGTGTTGGGAATAACATTACACAGAGTCAAAGCTCTTAAAGATTTTGATGATGTAAAAAAAGGAGAGCTTGGCGGTTACGTTGAAAGCGAACGCAATTTATCTCAAGCAGGTAACTGTTGGGTGTACGGTAACGCTAAGGTATGCGATAACGCTAAGGTGTGTGGAGACGCTATGATATGTAGCGATACTGACTATATGTCAATAAAAGGATTAGGTTCAGAATATAGAAGTACAACCATTTTCAGAACAAAGGGTAAAAATATAGCTGTTAGATGCGGTTGCTTTTATGGAACATTGACAGAATTTGTTGATAGAGTAAAAGAAGCACACGGTAATAGCAAATATGCCAAAGAATATCTTGCGTTGGTTGATTTGGTAAAAATCCACTTTGAATCGGAGGAATAATATATGTACATTATAGGTGTAGCTTTGTTTAGTTTCGGTATTGGACTATTCGGCGGTTGGAAGTTAATGAGAGAGGAAGATAAGAAATGAATTTGATAATGAGGATATGGAACAGTCTAAATGAGAAAGGTCGTAGAGCGTGGGTTGATACCGGTAAAGCAATGGCTGATATGAAAGGCGGTATATATGCCGCAGAGGAACAACCACAAACACGCAGTCACAAGTTTAACGAAAAGACCAACAGACAGATAGACCAAGTGATTGCGTTGGTGAATGGCAAATGAAAAATACAGAATATATCATTGCGGTAACAATGTTTTCAATGTTGCTGATAGCATTTGAAATAATCGTGATGATGAATATAGGAGGATAACAAATGACAACAGGTCAGATAAGCATGCTACATAATTTATGTGTGCAGATTAATTTGCTGGCGGCAAAACGTGACGACGCACCTGTCGTGATATACACAATGGTAGGTGACAATAAGTTTGCACCGGTAATATGTATAAGCGTGTATGAGGGTAAGCCGTTTAAAGAAATTATGTCGTTGTGTATTCCGACTGACAAAACAGTCGATAAGAAATACAGATTACAATTAAAGATGTTGAAAGACATCAAGAAGAAGTTGGAGGTGAAAGAGAATGAATAACGAAGTAGAGAGTTACAGAAATGACGAGCTTGTTTCAATATTAAATGCATTTCCCGACAGAACTAAAATATTGATTAATGGCAGTGCTGATTTTGAAATACGCCATTCGCGGAATAATGGTGAGCCGTATATCAATATTGTTGCAAAAGAAAAAGACCGTTAGAGCTGGCACTCGTAAACGGTCAAAACTTAAATACAGATTTAATTATCTGTGTTTGTATTTTAACACATAGAAAGGAAAATGTCAAATGTTCGGATACATTGATGTTGATAAAGAGATAACAGGCAACTACGGCGAGGACAGTTGTGGCGAAGAAGTAGTTGCCTGTACTTGTGACGAGTGCAATGAGCCTATATTTGTAGGCGACAAATACTACGAAATCGCAGATATAGTTGTCTGCGAAAACTGTATAGAGGAATTCGCGAGGACAGGAGAGGTAGATATATGAGTGAAGATATTAAGATATTAGAAAATGCAGAGGGTGAGTTTGGAATTATTACAGTGAACCAACTACCGGTTATATCGGAGCAGTTGGACAAACTGCAAGAGATTATTCAGGAACGTACACAAAGTGCCTTGCAATATGAGTGTACGGAGGATAATTACAAGCAAATAAAGTCAATGAGAAGTGCATTAACAAAAGAACGCACGGAACTTGAAAAACGTTATAAAGAGGCTATGGAAACAGCAATAGCACCGATACAAGCGGTACAGAACAAGTTCAAAAGTTGTATGAGTGTTTACAAAGATACAGACGCACAATTGAAAACAAAAATAAACAGTGTTGAAAACGGTATAAAAGACATCAAGAAACAAGAAGTTGTTGAATATTTTAACGAGTATGTAACCTCAAAAAATATTGATTTTCTTACATTTGACAAACTCAGTATTAACATAACAATGTCGGCAAGTATGAAATCATTAAAAAACGCCGTAAAAGATGCCATTGACAGAGTATCTTGTGATTTAAAAATGATTGAAACGCAAGAGGACAAAGAAGCTATACTTGTCGAGTACAAGAAAAGCCTCAACGTATCGGAAGCAGTTCAAGTCGTCAAGGCTCGTATGCAGGCTATACAAGAGGAAAAAGAAAGAGAGATTGAAAGAAAAAGAGCAGAGATACAAAAAGAAGTTGCCTCACAAAAGGTTGATGAGCAAATAGAAAAGCCGCTCACACCACCGGAAGTAATCAAGCCGGTAGAAACAGAGATTAAGCCACAAGAAGAAAAAATATTTGCGGTACAGTTTAAGGCATACGGCACGCGACAACAGTTAAAGCAATTAAAAGAATTTATGAAGAAAGAAGGTATTCGTTATGAATAATCAAATTGCAAGACAAAAACCGTCATTCAGTACGGCGATTACAACGGATAAATTCCAGAGAGCTATAAATAACACATTGCAAGATTCGAACCGAGCAAGACGCTTTACATCATCTATCATTTCGGCGGTGTCTGCCAATCCTGCACTACAAGAGTGTGAGGCCGGAACGATAGTGTCGGCGGCATTGCTCGGTGAAAGTCTTAACTTATCTCCGTCACCACAGCTTGGACAATATTACCTTGTGCCATTTAATGATAACAAAAATCATTGTAAAAAGGCACAATTTCAGCTTGGATATAAGGGATATATTCAGCTTGCGATACGCAGTGGATATTATAAAAAGCTAAATGTACTTGCTATCAAAAAAGGCGAACTCGTTAAGTTTGACCCTTTGGAAGAAGAAATAGAAGTGCAGTTAATTGACGACGAAGAACAAAGAGAGCAAGCCGAAACAATCGGCTATTATGCAATGTTCGAGTATCAGAACGGTTTTAAAAAAGTGATTTATTGGTCTAAGTCAAAAATGGAGCAACACGCATTGAAGTATTCGCAAGGTTACAAAGCAAGAAAAGGTTATACATTTTGGGAAAAAGATTTTGACGGTATGGCATATAAAACTATGTTACGTCAGCTAATCTCCAAATGGGGCATTATGTCCATTGAAATGCAAGACGTTTATTCAAAGGATATGGCAGTAATCAACGAGGACGGCGAAACAGAATACATAGATACAATTGATACGACGTATACGGAAGTTGAACAGCAAGAACCTGATGATTTTGGGGAACAACAGCCAAATGTTCCTACAGAAGAAGCAGACGAGCCTATGTCACTTGATGATTTTGATTGATATGGAATACAACATCATCAGTACAGGTAGTAAGGGGAACGCCGTAGTTATTAATGATGTTATACTCATAGATTGCGGCGTTTCGTTTAGAGCGTTAAAGGACGTATACAAGAATATAAAAATTGTGTTATTAACACATATCCATTCGGACCATTTTAACAGGCGAACAATTAAAGCGTTGGCGAATAACCGCCCAACATTACGGTTTGCGGTGGGAGTTCACCTGTCAAATGATTTGGTTGAATGTGGTGTCGATAAAAGCAATATAGACGTTGTAGAGGCGGGCAAGACATACAATTATGGATTGTTTCAAATATCACCTATAAAGCTGTATCACGATGTACCAAACTTCGGATACAGAATATTTATGAACAACGAGAGACTGATATATGCAACCGACACCAACAGTATGAAAGGCATAAAGGCTGAAAATTACGACCTTTATATGATAGAAGCAAATTACATAGATGAAGAAATACAAGAGCGAATACGAGAGAAAGAACGACAAGGGCAGTATGCTTACGAGCGTGGTGTTTTACATACACATCTAAGCAAACAAAAATGTGATAATTTTATCTACGAAAACATCGGGCGTAATGGTTCATATGTATATCTACATCAACACGAGGATAGAAATAATGGAAATACAGGGTGTAATCAAGGACTATGACGGCGAATTTCTTACGATAGTCGCACCGTTTGACAATACAAGTGCATTGGAACAGAAGTGTATAACAGATTGTGAAATTCGTTTGAACGACGGACGGAGTATATCGAACAAACAAAGACGTAAGATATTCGCACTGGTGAACGATATAGGTACATACATAAGCGGAATATCAAATAAGCGTGAGTATCAAGAAGAATTGAGGTTGATGAAACTGCTGTACATAATAGACAAGAGCGATAACGAAGCGCTTCGCAGGCAACTTACGTTGAATTATTGTGAGTGTTTGGATATTGATATATTCAGTCTGTCGGACGTAGATATGACAACCGCTAAAGATTTTATATCGTGGCTCATTGAACTATGCATAAATCACGATATACCGACAAATGACAGTCTATTAAATATAACAGAGGATATAGATAGGTATTTGTATCTATGTTGTGCAAAAAGACGCTGTGCGGTGTGCGGGAAGAGAGCCGACATACATCACGTCGATACTGTCGGTAGCGGTATAAATCGCAAAACCACACACCACTTAGGTAAGGAAGTTCAGCCACTATGTAGGTTACACCACACAGAGGCACACAAAATAGGTAAAACAGATTTCAACAACAAGTACCATTTAACATCAGTAAAACTTGATGAATACTTGTGTAAGGTACTTGGATTGAAGAAATAAAGAGGAGGAAATGCAATGATAAAAATAAGAGTAGAAAATGCATATACGAACGAAGTATTTGAAACCGAATGTGACGGTGCATTGATTTCAACGCACCAACGCAAAGGAAATAATTGTGTAACACATTCGATTGTCATTGGAAGATTTAATATTAAATCATTAAAACTCATAAGAAAAGATATAAAGGAAATTTTAAAGAAAGTATTTAAGGGGGGAGGAAGAATTGAATAAAGTTATATTAATGGGACGTCTTACAAAAGACGTTGAAATAAGACAAACACCGAACAATCTTTCAGTCGCAAGATTTACTATTGCGGTAAATCGAAGATTTGTGAAAGACGGTGGACAACAGGCTGATTTCATCAACTGTATTGCGTGGCGTCAGACAGGTGAATTTATCGCACGATATTTCCAAAAGGGCAGTATGATTGCGGTAGTCGGAAGTATTCAAACAAGAAGTTGGGACGGTAATGACGGTAAAAAGCAGTATGCGACAGAAGTTATTGTAGACGAGGCATACTTTACCGGCTCAAAGACTGAAAGCGGTATAGGCGGCAATGTGGCTATGGACGAACTCGCAGACAGGTTAGAGGGTTTAAACGAAGAATATGATGAATTTGCTGACCTTAACGGGTCGGTAGAAGATTTGCCGTTTTAATTAAATTGAAAAGGAGCATACAGTATGACATATATTGAAATACTTAATGCGTTTTGGAATTGGCGTAGGTTTAATGTAATTCCACATTCGGCGGCGGACTTGTTTTTTTGCCTTTTAGACTTTGCAAACGCTACTAAATGGGAAGATAAAATTACGATACCCAATTCACGCATAACGGGTAAGATAGATATTTCAGAAAAAAGCCTTTTCAATGCAAGAAATGTATTAATCCAATACGGATTGATAGATTACAAAAACGGTAAAAAGGGACAAGCAGGTACATATCAAATAAATCTAACCACCCTACATAATTTCATCAATAAAGGGAGTAATGTAGGGAGTAATAGCGGAGCAATACGAGGAGCAATAGCGGAGCAATGTGGGGAACATAATAAAGATAAAGAAGAAGATAAAGACAAGATTAAGACAGTATCCCCCGTAACCCCCTTATGCAAAAAAATCAAATATGCCGAATTTGTAACGCTGACGGAAAAGGAATATAAGGCGTTAATTGAAAAGCACGGTGTATCTGATACAAAACGGATTATCGAAATTCTAAACAACTACAAAAAATCAAAGGGCAAAAAATATGCGTCAGATTACGGAGCAATAAATAAATGGGTTGTAACGGCTCTTGCCGAAGAAAAGCAACGCACAGGAGCAAATACTTCGGTGTATGACGACAGTAGCCTTGATTATGACGAACTTGAAAAAATAATGAGGGAGAAAACATAAATGATTGTATTTTCTATAGACCCCGGCAATATACAAAGCGGTTGGTGCATTGTTGACGGAGAAACAATGAAACCACAAGACTTCGGAAAGACCGATAATGATGAGCTGTTAGATAGCATTGAACGTCTGATAAGAGTATATCAAGTAGACGTTGTTGTTATCGAAATGGTGGCGTGTTACGGTATGCCGGTTGGACGTGAAGTGTTTGATACTTGCGTTTGGATTGGTAGATTTACAGAAAAATCAAAGCAATTACAAAAGGACGTTCAATACATAACACGCAAAGACGAAAAAATGAATATTTGTCACAGTATGAAAGCCAACGACGTAACTATTCGTAGGGCTTTGATAGACAGATTTGCAAAGCACGACTTGAAGAACGGCAAGGGAACGAAGAAAAGTCCCGATTGGTTTTACGGCTTTAAAAGTGACATTTGGGCGGCTTATGCTGTCGGAATAACGTGGATTGATATGGAGGAATAATAAATGAAAGAATGGAAAGTCGAAAAGAATGAATTTGGCAAAGAGTACTATGAATTGCATTTCGGTGAATTTTATGGAGATGACGAGGATATAATTGCAAAATTTATCGAAGACGAAACAAATGATAGATTTGTTTATACTAATGCTTTTATTTATACATCAAAAGAATTAAATGCAGACCACGACATATTATTTGCAAACAGTATAGAGGACGCAAAGCAACAAATCGAAGAAATGCTAATTGAGCATTGGAAAGATGAGATTGAATCTTTAGAGGACAGATTAAAGGAATTTCAAGGAAAATAAACGGAGGAATAACAATGCAAGTAACTATAAGTGCAAACGGGAAGAACATAAAAGCTGAAATATCAGAAGAACAGGCTAAAATATTGGGATTGATTGAGGAACAACGGACAGGATATGAGAGGGTTGAAAAAAGAGAAACGTATTATGTAATTAATACAGAAGACGATAGTATGATAAATATTACAGAGTTTAATGACCAAACGGATGAGCGATGTTATAACACAGGCAATTATTACAGCGATAAAACCATTGCCGAGAACAATGCTCGTGCAGACAGATTGCACCGTCAGCTAAGACAATGGCAGGGGTTAAACGATAAAGCAATAACAAAAAAAGATTGGAAAGGTTACGACGTTATTAAGTATAATATAGATTATGATTATCTTACTAATAGGCTATTAGTGAGGTGGACTGGTCGTTATCGAAAGTTAAATGTTGTATATTTCACATCGGAAGAAAAAGCGGAGAAAGCTATCAAAGTCTTTGAAGATGAATTGATATGGTATTTTACCGAGTATGTTCAGAGATTGGATGAGGTGCAAAATGGTTAAAGAGCAATTATGTTGGACGTGTCAAAAAGCTGGCGGTGATTGTTCGTGGAGCAGTTGCTTTCAGCCTGTGGAGGGTTGGACTGCTGAAAAGGTACAACGCAAGACGTATGATTCGTATAGAATAACAAAGTGTCCGGAATATGTACCAGATAAAGCGAGCAATTCTGAAAACAAGAAAAAGACACGAGTAACCAACAAAGAATTAGATACAATGAAAAGATTAAGAGATAATGGTCTATCATATTTTGAAATAGCAAAGATTGTAGACAGAAACCCTGACGTGGTTAGGGCGAATTTGGTGAGGTGTTGATATGGATAAAACAGCGAAGAAGTTAAAGCAGAAACGCAGAGCCGTAAGGCAGGCGATAAAGAACGCCGAAGAAGAAAGAATATTAAAAAATTTTGATGAAATTGCAAAGAAACGCGGTATTAAGAAATTCGATAGAAAGAAAGCATTGCAGTCGTACAAGATTGTTGAAAATGAAGTGACAACAGAAGGTGTTGTCAATCTTGTGGTAGTAGGTGCGTGGTATCTACGTATAAAATGCAAATGGGGTCAAAAACGTGTGTGTCAATACATAGAGGGAGTTATTCGATATATTGGGGTTGTGTATAACCGTGAACGCGATATTGATAAACTTGCAGAGGAATTAAAAGATGAGTGTGATTTTGATTACGAAAAACTGATGAACGATTTTGACCCACTAAAAATCAAGACAAGCACCGCCGAGCAAGACCGTATTAAAATGGTTACGTGTGCAATGAAAAACAATGCACCGATAATTCTATATACGTTTTATTCAATGCTGAATTGGAGAAAGAAACGTATAACAGAATTAGGACAGGCAATAAAAGATGTTTTAATGGGTATGCAGGGCGGTAAGCTGAAAGAGGTTAAAGAGGTCGTAAGAAAAGAATGCGGTATGACATTCTATTACGACGGACGTATTGAATATTTAGACAGGAGGAATTGATTTGACGAAAGAAGAGCTAAAACAGTATCGCAGTATTGTTGCAGAATTAAACGAGGTAAATGACAGAATAAACAGTAATACAGTACACGGTACTGTCACAGGCTCTGACGCTGAATTTCCGTACGTCAAGCACTGTATTTCTGTGTCGGGTGTTGAGCCAACACATATATCTGATATTGTACTACGTCAACGATTGGAGCGGCAAAAAAACAAGATTGAATTGTTTGTTGCCGGTATATTAGACAGTGAAACACGTCGCATATTCCGATACAGGTACATAGACGGCACCGTAATGCCGTCATGGCAGTGGATTGCATTTAAGATAGGGCATTACGATGAGAGTTATCCACGAAGAAAACATAATAAATTTTTAAAAATGCCGAATTTGCCGAAAAAAGTGTGATACAATTTATAATGCGAAAAGAATGAGCAAACAAAAAATAATGCAAAACATATATACAGTGCAATATTTTGTGTTCTATATCTTACCGCTCGTTATTTTCGTAAAAA
>OJNH01002371.1_pt1 | contig 13257 bp, 8 predicted proteins | sample 1597361 | NCBI WGS metagenome assembly OJNH01 (sample SAMEA2452136, study PRJEB22498) | human gut metagenome | biome: human feces; feature: human gut; material: feces | place: Australia | collected 2012
CTCAAAACCCACTCGTCACAAAGTTTTTCTACGGAATTACTGGAATCCAAAGGAACCGGCAGCGAACATTTGTCACAAACCCGTCATTCCAAACTCAGTTTTTCTCTATCTTATAAACGCATTCCGAAATGCCTTTCTGGATGCGGTTGCTGCTGCATCTATTAACGGCACATGACCTCTCATTAATTCTACATATCGATTTCCTTTCCCATCTTTTTTCGATGTTTTTGCGGCACTTAATGTTTCCATGATTTCATTCATGCGTGCATTAAAAATTAATCCATCTGTATATTTCTCAATGGTACGGCAAAGTTCTTTATTCTCTTTGCAGCACAATACTTTTGCCATGTTACTGGCTCCCTTGACTGACCATCTCATCCGGCGGTGCTTCATCCGCATGGTAATTACGGTACAGTTTTGGGATTCCTGCACTCCCATGTTTTTGTATACAATTCCTTCTCTTGGTTCCGGTATCTTTTTCCCCTGCTTTCGATAAGGTAACAGTCCGGCTTTATTGTTATTAAGATATCGATATAACTCGCGTGCATTTCTGCTCCTGTTATCTTTTTCATCCGTCGTTTCCACACTGTCCGCATACACTAAAAGAAACTCTAATAATTCCTCTGTTTTTCCTTCTTCAAACAGATTTCTTGCTTCTCGCTGCGCACTTCGGTCATTTATCTTTCGCAGGATTTCCTGATAAACATGATAACGATCTAACTGAAAAATTGCATCCGGGTCATACGTTTCCTTAATCCAGCTTCCTCCATCACCGTTTAGAATTCTCTGCTGAATTTCATCCACATCGTATTTTTTCTCTATTAATGCCTCCCGTTTTTCATGAAAGAGCCGGCTTGGTTCCATTCCCGCTAACATGGTTTTTCCTACCAGAGTGCTTCGCCTTTGCTGGTCTTTGTCCCAGCCTTCATACATGGTAAACACTTTCATTTCCTGTTTTTTCATTCTTTTATGACTGCTGTCCTGCATGTGCAGCCATATGCCATCCATTTCTTCAAACAACACAGGAATGATTTTTTCTCCTTGCGTCCGGTCTGCATGCATTTCCTTTACGGCATACTGTTCTTCTTCATCCAGCCGTTTACCAAGCCGCTGCATCATATTCCATACACCTCCGCTGCTGATGCTTTGTCCACAGGTATTACTTATGGTTTCTGCGGTTACGCGGTAAGGTGATTCCGTTACCGTCATCGCTATCTTTTCTGCAAGATTAGTGGAAATCAATCCAATCTTATCCATTTGCATGGCTTCATCTAACAGGTAGACATAGGCGTTTTCTCCCTGTTCCGTTTTTGTACGATATACAGTTCTCTTGTACTCTACTTCGCCATATACCGTTTTGATACAGGTTTTTCGTTTCCCTTTTCCCCGATAATGCTTTTTATCGCGACTTTCTGCAAGCTCTGTATCATAGGCTTCCAGAATCTGCTGGGTAATCTGGCGGCCAAGTTCACAAACATAATCGAATATTTTTTGCTCTAACACCTTGAAAGATAGTAAGTTTTCGTCTACAATTAGTTTCATCATACAGTCTCCTTTATTGTTTTTCTAGCAACTAACATCATAAAGAAAAACTGTATGATTGGGAAGAGGGTATTTCCTTCTTCCCTTTATTTTTGCCAATGAAAATTATACACTAACTTTCTCCAATACCATACTCTCGTAATAACTCTTTTTGATACGCTGCATCCAACATCGCTTTTTGTATATCTTCCATTCGATTATCCTCTAATAGGCAATGGTATAAAGAATTGATTTTCTCCATTCCACGTTCTTCATACATATCTAACAATACACACATATTGATTCTTCCTCCTTTTCCTTCTGTTGTCTCAATTAGTTCTTTTGCTTTCCGATATCTCCTGTCATTCGTCACCGCCGACAACCAATCTAAAAATGCTTCTGGATGGTCTAATTGAAACTCCGTTGTTTGGAAATATTCATCCAGTTTTCTTCTGTCATTTCCACAGGACAGATAACGAACTATGTATTTAAAATCTGATTGATACTGGCAGATTGTCATTTCTGACTGGCTGGCAAGGTTAATCACACAAACCGAATACGAGGGTATCCATGGCTCCAACTCACATTTCATATCCTCCGGGAACTCCAGCATATCATTCAAACATCTTGGCTTTTCCCATTCTTTCTGACTGTAATTTAAAACCAGAGTAATGACCGGACTTAACTTCTGTGAATCATTAAGTTCTTTTGTCATCGGGTTTGGATAATTGCCGGTTTTCCGGTTACTTTCCTTCACTTCTTTTATCTGTTCCATATATTTTGCGTGCTGGTACCCCATATCACGCACCGGCATAACATTATTTTTGTCACTCTGATTTTCCAGACATAAGAAAAAACTTCTATTGTTCTTCTTGCACTTCATTGGCACATCCATCTGTAGCTGCCGAAGATTTTTACCCGAAACGGCTTTCGTAATCAACTCGCCGGGTTCTCGCGACAACTCTTCCTCAGATACATAACACCTGCCACCAAACAAGTTGACATTCACAATGTCTGAAAATACATCTTTGTACTGTAATAAATTTTTCTCTGCTAAATCTTTTGCTCCCAAATGGTATCCTCCTTAATTAGCTAAACTCTTTTTGTTTCTATCATTACAAGGAGAACATCTGCGCCCCACCCTTGTTTGTATATATACTAGCACAAGCAAAACACAAAGTCAATATATTTACTTACAATCGTCAGGCGACTTACGCCCATGAAAAAGCCCATAAAACAAAGCCAAACGCACCAAATTCCGGTACCCAAAAAAGCGAAAAACGCCCCCTCTAATAAAAGGAGCGTTTTACGCCAAAAATCATTTTATACAATTCATCTATTCGCTATCGTCTGTATTTGCATCTTCATCTGTCTTTTCCACATAAAGTTCAGCATTCTTCCCATTGGCATAAGCGTCATATGCACGAATTCCAATATAATATGTTTTACCGGCCTCGCACGAATAAATGATCCTGAAATTTTCATTTGTACCACTATCATCATTGTTTGCAAGCGATTCATAATCCGCTCCCAAAAGCTGTCCATATGTATCGTATGACGACTCCGAATAAAAAGCATATGTTCCACTTTCTTCCGGAACAAATTTATAATAGTTATAAATTTGAGAGTTTCCGGCCTTTAAAGACACTTGAACCGCTTGATCCAAAGTGATTGTTCCACTCAGCATGTTACTCTTTTTTAAATTCTCTGCTTTTACGGTAACTTTACTGTCCACAATCTGAAATGATATACTCTGGCTGATTACTTCCATTCCATTAATAGCTTTTCCTATGAGATAATAAGTTCCCTTCGGTAAATACAGCAAAGATCCTCTTCCGATCTGTGAACCACCCTCTTCATCATACCAGAAAACACCTGATAAATCGTCTGCTGATGTAATTTCAACCGGATAGATATTTTTCAAAACAAATGTTTTTTCATCTGCCTTTGTAATAATGCAGTTTTCTTCTAATACCTCACTGGCACTTTCTCCTGACATTTCTACAGAATAAGTTCCCTCAATTACATCTGCATACCATTGCTCCTTTGATGAATCATATTCTGCATAAAATTTGGTTCGATAATTATTTGGTTCTTTTCCATATAGCATCATAGAACGCGCCTGTTTATATGTCCCTCCGGTGGAATCAAAAACATTACATATAATCCGGAACGTATTTTTCACATGAATCTGCCATTTAACAACAACCGTCTTCGCCGTATCTTTTGTATCCGTCACTTTTACATACACGGTTTTATTCCCTGGCGTACTATTGTGAAATCCAATTCTAGCAGCCTCATCAGTATCATCTGAATAATAATCCTCATCAATGTATGCACCAGGATCCGAGTTATCTGCAATTTCAAATGTATAACTTCCGCTTCCTCCCGCAACTTCAATCGGGTTTGATGCCTGATACACATTTCCTTTTGTATATAAAAGATAAGAATCCTCCATACTTGCCACGAGTGTATTATTGTCTCCGATTATCCATGTTGTTTTATATGTATACTGACATCCCAGTTCATCCTCATATTGAATCTGATATGGATATATGCCTGCCTTTGTTGGTTGTCCGGAGAAATTAAGACAGTATCCATCGACTTCACTTTTCTCATAATGATAAGTAATACCATCCGGAACCTGAACCGATTTTACATTGAGGTATCCTGCTGTTTCCGTTTCAAGATAACAATACTCAGACACCTTATCTCCCACTTCATATGTATAGATGGTTTCCGGTATATAACTGCCTGAACTTATCCCCGTATAAACCGCTTCTTTTGACAATTCTCCGGTCATTGTCATAACAGAAATCTTTACAGTAAAGCCTTTTCTAATATAATCTTCATTATCAATGGTCAGCGTATACATTTTCTGGTCGGATGTAGAAATCTTAGTAACCGCACATTTATGATTATATTTTCCGGAAGAATATTCTTTCATCATAACCGTAAATGCAGAAGCCGGAAGCTGTTGAGCTTCACTTAATACAACTTCTACCATCGTTGAATTCAAAATCCGAAACGATGTAATCGACATGCTTTTCGTTTGATCCTGCAAATTCTGGTTTGGCGTATTGTTTGATGGATTACTCGGTTTCGTATTCTGCGCCGTATTCTTCTTTGACGCCTTTGCCTTAACCGTAACCCTGCATTTTAATTTAGTCTTAGCAACCTTTGCCGTAATAACTGCCGTTCCTTTTTTCTTTGCTTTTACCCTGCCTTTTTTTGAAACGCTTGCAACACTTTTTTTACCGGAAGACCATTTTACCTTTTTCTTCGTGTTCTTCACTTTCAGTGTCTTACTTTCGCCCACGCTCATTGTAAGTTTCTTTTTACTTAGTACCGGCTTTTTCGCTTTTGCATATCCCTGATTTGGCATAATCAAAGAAATCGCCGCAAGCAGTGCCGCCGATGTGCACAAAATTCTTTTTTTCTGCATACTGCATTCTTCCTATTATTTTTTGCTTGAATTTTCCATACAAGCTTAGAGATTCCGGGAAATTTTAAACTATCTTTTTTTCATTACCTCTTCTTCATTACCCCTCTTGCTCCGCTTTCTTTTCTGCATTCAATACAACGGTGCTGTTTCCATTTACAGTAAAGTTTCCGGATACTTTGTAATCTCCCAAAGAATTCGAAAGACGATACTCTTTAAATGTTCCTTCGGTGCTTTCCTCAACTTTTCCATAAGCGGTAATGTCATTATCACTGGAATCATAATCATATGTTACTACTTCATAACTTCCAGCCGGCAGATATACAAACATGGAATGATCCGCATCATAACTGTCATCATAATCAGAGACGCGGTATGTTACTCCATAGGAACTAATCACATTCAGATGCGATACAGAATATCCGGCTGCTCCGGCAATATTGGTTGCAACATTCACCTTGTATACCGGAAGTTTAAAGTTTTTCACTGCATTTGCATAGAACATATTTCCAACCGAATAATCATAGGCATTACCACCGTAATATCTATCTCCGGTATAGGTATAATAGTCACCCGGCAATGTTCTGGCTACATATGTTCCGTCTTTTTCTGTCCTTACATAGAATGAACCATATCTTCCATACTCATCTGCTTTAGTAAAACCGGTCACATAACCGTATTTAACAGGCTGACCTGCCGCATCTACAACCTTACCGGATATGGTAACACCGGCAACAAAATTAAAGGTAACCGCATCACTTGCTTTCAATGATTCATTATTGTCATCCGTCACCATTACATCAAATCTGTAGGTTCCCGGATTAATTGCAACCAGATTGTAGTCTTTGTCATAACGCAGTTCAGACAGGCTTTTTCCGTTATATGTCACGTCATATGAGTAGTCTCCGCTTCCTCCGGCTACATGTACTTTTTCGCGGATATTCGAAGAATAAATATTAAAACCACTTTCTTCATTTTGAATTGTTTTTGGGTCATTCGGACGATATGCCACTTCCGTTGAAACAGGCTCCGTTACAGTAACAATCTGAGTATCAGAACCTACAACAAAGATAATTTTCTTTGTAAATACGGTTCCCTTTTCATCATATCCACTCAAAACAGCCGTCGTTCCACGCTCGATATTAGCAAATTTACCTCGTACTAAAACTTCTGTCTTATCCTCGCTAAAATAAGCTTTCAAGCCTGATGGAAGTCCTGTCAGTGAGGTATACGTAATCGTCCCTACTGCATTGGAATTGCCAATTCCAAAATTGTTGCTGTAGCGGTCTTTTCTGTCTTTATTGAATTCGACATAAGAAACCTCTGTATTTCCTGCATCTCCATATCCTGAAATATTGTCAATATAGATTTCAACCGATTTATTCGTTGCCAGAGCAGAAATTGTCACTTTCAAATAATCTGTCGCATATACCTGCTCTTTTAATGTAATATCATAAATCTTCTGATCATTTGTTGTCACGCTTTCCACATGCTTGGTTAAATATTTCGTAGACGAAGCACCGGAACGGGTCTGAACCTGAAAATCAGCTGCGGATAATGCTTTTTTCCCAGTCAGAATAACACGAATCACATTTTTTCTCACTGCAGAAACACTCGCAATCCCAGCACCGACTTTAACAGTGACACTAGCCTTTTTCTTACTTCCGTCAACTGCCGATGCCGTAATTTTTGCGGTTCCTTCCGAAAGTCCTTTAACAACACCTTTTGATGTCACAGTAGCCACTTTTTTTTTGGAACTTGTCCAAACAACTTTCTTGTAAACATTTTTCTTAGGTGTTACTTTTGCTGTCAGTTTTTTTGTTCCGCCCGCCGACAAAACAAAATTCTTGCTGTTAATCTTTACCTTTTTAACAGCCGCTTTTTTTACATAAACTTTTAATACGGTTTTCTTTTTCTTGTTCTTCTTTGATGTAATCGTGATTTTTGTTTTTCCCGCTTTTACACCCTTTACAACACCTTTTGCTGATACCGTAGCAATCTTTTTGTTTGCCGATTTATAAGTGACTTTTTTATTTGCTTTCTTATTCGGTTTTACCTTTACGGTCGTTGTAATTTTAACTTTTTTACCTTTTGCCACATATACTTTTTTTCCTGATGGTGCGGATGCTGTCACTTTCTTTACACTGGCTTTTTTCGCCTGAGCATCACTTGCGTTACATACAACTGCTGTTGAAAGTGCTGCAGCAAAACTTAACGCGCCAATAAATGCTTTTGTTAATCTTCTATTCATTTAATATCCTCCCTAATAAAATTTCATTTCCCGGAATCTCTAAACTTGTATTTTCCCTTGTTACCGCTTTCTGTTACTCCTCCCTCCGTGGCATAATTACAAGATTATGATAATTATAACATCGTTTTGGTAGATAGGCAAATGTTTCTCAACTCCTACCATGGAAGACGTCCATCAAATTTATCATGTTCTTTCTTTTTGACCGGTTTTGTCGTTGGTTTCGGAGTCGTTTTTACTACAATCTTACGCTTTGGACCTTTTCCTATCGTAAGCACCTGCGTATAACTTTGATCGCAAAACAAGACTTTTTTACTATGTATTTTTTGCGAAACTACCTTGCCTTTATTTTTTTTAGAACTTATTTTCCATCGAACTTTTATTTTTAAGTTTGCATTAAGGGTATGCAGTTTTTTTATTGCTTTGCTCTGTTTTAAACCTATGACATTACACATTCTGTATGTCTGCCTTGTTGGTATAGGGCTTGGTGCATAAGTTTTATTAACCGGTTTGGTGGTGGCTATTACACGAGCGGATGATGATTTTTCAGTTGTTGTATCCTCTTTCTCAAAGAAACTGCATTGCGCTATCGCAGTAGCGGCACATGCTGCAAGCAGACAGACGATGCCACCATACTTAACCCATTTACCAGTAGATTTTCCATTCGAATACAATGCCGCACACAATTCATCCATAGAAGAATATCTTTTTTTTGCATCTACCGCCATCCCCCTCATAATCACCTGTTCTTTATAGCGCTTCAAACCAATATCCTTAAAACGCCAAAGCGGTACAACCTGGTCACGAATCAATCTCTTCACCGACTCATCCGGTCTTATACCAGTAAGCATAAAATACATTGTTGCACAAGCCCCATAAACATCGGTATAAGCACCCTTGTGAGATTTCTCTACATACTGTTCCTCTGCCGAATAACCTCGCTTAAAAAAGACTGTCATGGTCTTATTATCTTGTGTTTCCGAAAATCTGGCTGCGCCAAAATCAATCAACACACCTTTGTTGTCCGGTGTTAATACAATATTATCCGGTGAAATGTCTCTATGTAGCAATCCTTCTTTATGGATTTCCCCTACCGAGTAAAGAATCGGTTTCATAATCGCTAACACATGCTCCGGCTCCATCGGTCCCTGACTCTCCACAAACTGTTTCACATTTTGACCTTTAATCCGCTCCATCACCATATAAGCCGTTTGATTTTCATAGAAAAAATCTTTTACCATAACTATGCTGTCCAGAGAGTCAAAACGAGCCAATATCCTTGCTTCATTTATAAATTTTTCCAATCCGATAGAAAATAACTCACCAGAGCGACCTTTGTAGACGACGACTTTTTTCTCACCACTCATTCTCATTGCAAAACGACGCGGGAAAAACTCCTTAATAGACACCTGCTGTTGAAGCACCTTATCATATCCCAAATAGACAATTCCCATGCCGCCCTCATCAATCACATCTAAAATTTCATATTTTTTATTTAGGACTGTACCTTTTTTTAGCCAATAGCCTTCATATTCACTCATCATCACCATTCTCCGCATCCAAATATTGTTCCAAAACATCTGCTAAAGAATACATTTCATCCTTTTGAAAACATCCACATAACACCCCATCCAATTCATATTTTTCTTCTTCTACAGGGGCCATCTTGCAAGCATTTAAAATATGATTTGCAAAATCGACAAACTCTTTTTTTGCCTTTTTTGCATCATAATTTTCACTCTCCATACGTCTTGCATAACGTTTTTGCGATAAACATAATATAAGCGGCAGAATATCCTGTCTTGTTATCAATGAACATCTTCGTTGTTGTTCTTTTATCAATTTATCCCGATTCTCAAGATTAGGAGTTACGATTAATTTCATTAACTTTTCCTTTTGTACACCAACATTAAGCAAATCGGATAAATACTTATCATCCATAAGTCGCACTTCACTGCGAACCCGTCTTTTGTTATCCAATTTCATTCGCTGTTTCAAATCCGTATACATCTCCGCTAAAAGTTCTGTATTTGAATTTAATGAAATATTTGAAATTTCTACCAACTCAAAAATCGTCTCTTTTATTTGTTTTGAAAGGTTATCATTTTTTTTACAATACTTGCCATTTAAATACCGCGGAATCGTTTTCTTTCGATTTTCAGGATTCATATGCCACTTTTCTTCCCAAAATTCAAAAGAAGTTTCCGCAAGTAAGGTTTCTAAATAATCCTTGGCATCCATTTTTATTTCTGAAATAATTTCTTCCTTAATTGTTCTAAAATAATCCAAAACAGTTTTACTATATCCTTTAAAATCTTCGCTTTTCTCTAACATCCACTGCAAAAAATCATCCGCATCCAATTCACAGTTTTTACCGTATTCTTCCCAAATATCATTCGTACAATTATGTTGTCTGATGGAAAGATCGCCTGGCAGAGACTTTTCAAAACAATCTATCATCTTTATGCAATCATCATATGTCATCTGGTGATAGAATCCATACAAAAAAATCATCTCACGATAATCATTGATCTGAAAATCAGGTTCGCGCATTACATAAACAAACAACTCTTCCATTTCTTTAACGGAAAGCCGCAAATCAAAACCAATTTTAAATAATCCTTCACGATTCGGTCTCTTAATTCCACCTATTCCAAACCACTTTTTTATCGTTTGCGTTGCCGCAATTCGTTTTCCATCTTTTGTTGTTAATTTTAAAAATTTTCGATATGCCTGATAACATTCATCATCTGAAAAATGTTTTTTTTCACTATTTAGCATTTTTTTCATCAAGAAATCATCAAGCCGATTACATCTTTTTGTTTGCATCATATTAATTCACCTTTTATAATTTAATTTTATAAGCCTTGGACCATGGACTTTTTTTATTGTTCCCTGAATAAGTTCTTGTTTTTATGTAGACAATATGCCCTGAACTTGTATAAAGGAAACGATACCGTCCTTTATTCTTCCTAATCATCCTCTTCTTAAATTTCAGTTTTTTATATTTTTTTTGCTCACCCATATAAATATCTGCATACTTTCCTTCATACTTCAAAAACTTGATTTCCAAATACCGTTTTCCCGTTTTCGTCTGCTTTTTTTTCACAACAATTTGTGGTTGATTATAAGCATATGTTTTTGCCTCAACTATTTTGGCATACTTCTTTTTACCCTTCCCCTGACTAAAAACCGGAATAACTTTATAATAATACTTATTATTTTTCTTTACAAAACGATCCAGATACGTATGTTTTTCTCCTAAAACACTTCCAACTTTTTGATATGTTCCTTTCAAACTACTGCTTCGGAACACCTCATACTTCACAGCACCGGTAAAAGATTTCCATACCAATTTTATCTTATTGCTGCTAGTACAACTTGCCTTCACTCTATCTACCTTGCTTTTTTCAAATGAAAACGAGGGTACTTGTGTCGGTGTCTGCACTGGTGTCTGCGTTGGTGCTTGTGTCGGTGTCTGCGTTGGTGCTTGTGTCGGTGTCTGTGTCGGCGTCTGTGTTGGTGTCTGCGTCGGTGCTTGTGTCGGCGCTTGTGTTGGCGCTTGTGTTGGCGTCTGCGTTTCTTCAGCGTTATTCCCATCCGGAAAATACTCCCGTTGATCCACTTTTTCCTCCCATTCAAGAATCCGGTACGAATATGCCGACAATATATCTCTATTTATCCATGAGCAAATGATATTTTGCGTATCTCCCGGCTTTAATTCATGGAACCATTCACCATACTCCTTTCCAAGCAAATTTCCATCTTTATCGTAAAAAGCAATCAATGGTTTTGTTGGACGCTGAGAACGATTTGATTCATTTTTCATTCGAATCACCGTCGACAATTGACCATTTATTAAATCTGTTTTTACATCGTCAAATGACCACCATCTGCTATGATCCGAAAAACTTTTATACATATCCGGTGAATTGTTTGATAAACCAGAAGCATCTGAACCTGAAAACCAATTATATTTTTTTATAAATTCTTTTTTCTCTGGCAAAGGCTCTGTTATCGGAAAAGGATTTGTATCCTGCCAAATTTCATCACTAAAATAAGTATTTTTATCTTCCGGATTTTTACTTGCCCAATTTGTCGCACACCAATCATACGCATATAGTGCATGATCCAATGTTGCCGATGCTACAAGTTCTACTGTCTGCCCTGATTTTGTTGATTGCAGAATACCTCCATAAGTAATGATTTCTTTTCCCTCTTTATTGACAAAATACAAATCAAATACAACCATTGGTAATTCCTTGTTTGTAACATTTGTAACTTTCGCAGTAATATTAATTTGTTTGTTTCGATACAAAACCACCATATCTTCAAATTTGAATCCTCCCATGATTCTGGAACGAATTATGTTGGGCGAGCAATTCATCCATGTATCCTCTGCGATTTTCTCCACCCAGTCTACACGTCTTTGGTAATCATAATATGTTGACGGTAAATCTTTTGTTTTATCACTTTTTTCTCCCTTTTCTGATATGTAATTCACAAACTAGCTTTTTGCAAATATGGCAGTATCTTCATCATAAACACTTGTCGTCCAATTCATCGCCATGTTAGTAGAAATCCATGATTCACCGCTTAATAATTCACCTATTTCAGCAATAAAACAATTGTACATGTAATCATTATACCCATTCGATACCCCTATTGAAATTTTTAAATTTTCATAATCCTTTTTTGAATGATTAACAACCTTAACCTTCATCCTGGTCACACCATTTACTCGCTGCAGAGTCATGGGGGTTATTTCTATCTCATCATAAGATTTCATCTGATACATTTCCAAACTGCGATTTACTAATTTCTCTCCATCCCAATCTACCCAATCACAAAGATATTTCCAATCGTTTTCAAAATTGTCATCCGATGCCTTCACAGGCTGTGAGAACATAAGTGCAGAAATAACCGATAAAATTAGGATTATTGATAGTTGCTTCTTTCTTTTAATACTCATGGCACACCTCTTTACTACGTTATTTGAATCCATTTACAATTTTTTTGCACTCATTCTTTATGATATTATATACATTAGTTTTAATTTTTGTCAATTTGCCGACTGTATATATTTCACCACTAATATTCTCCTGAGTAGCATATTCCATACTAATAAGCATAACATAAACCACCAATATATTTTTTCCTAATTTTTAACGTAAGAAGAGACGCCACTCTTACGAGCAACGCCTCAGTTGATATTATGTAAAATAGTTTTATTAGTGGGTTAGTTTTTTTCAAGTGTAATATCCTTCACCACAAGATGCATATTGGCAGGAAGACTGGAAAGCTGAAGATTAAATCCTGCCACTGTGATAATGTCAGCGGGGTTCGTTTTTGCAATTACTAATTCGCATGTCTGCCCTGTAAACGGTGAAGAAAGCCAAAAACTATTTGACATTGTATCATCTTCGCCTTTGGTTTGATAATTAGCCTGTATCAGTTATTTTAACTAATCATCTGAGTTCAGAACGCATCCATAAAATCATTGACAGACGCATAAATGTTCCCCTTCCATGTGATGTTGGTTAGGTTATCACAATATGAAAATGCCAAATAATCTATCTCCTTCACACTTTCTGGTATCGTTATACTCGTCAGAGCACTACAATAAGAAAATGCAGAGTCTCCTATCTCCGTCACACCTTCTGGTATCGTTATACTCGTCAGACCACTACAACTAAAAAATGCATCACGACCTATCTTCGTCACTCCCGACGGTACTTTCGTATTTTTACACCCTACAATCAATGTATTGCTGGATTTTTCAATGATTGCATTACAATTTTCTCTACTATCATATACTTTATTATTTTCGTTAACTTTAATGCTTTCCAAATTACTGCAATAAAAAAATGCTTCATCACCTATCTTCGTCACACTTTCTGATATCGTTATACTCGTCAGACCACTGTTTTTAAATGCATCATCACCTATCTCCGTCACACTTTCTGGTATCGTTATACTCGTCAGACCACTGTTTTCAAATGCACCATAACCTATCTTCGTCACTCCCGACGGTACTTTCGTATTT
>OJNH01002373.1_pt1 | contig 13249 bp, 10 predicted proteins | sample 1597361 | NCBI WGS metagenome assembly OJNH01 (sample SAMEA2452136, study PRJEB22498) | human gut metagenome | biome: human feces; feature: human gut; material: feces | place: Australia | collected 2012
AGAAATAGTTATAATAGATAATTTTTCAAACAGCACACCAAAAGCGTTAGAAGCAATCAAAAAAATAACAGGAAAAGACTTTAAATTTTATGAAATGGATTACTTAGATAGAAAAAAATTAGAAAAAGTATTTGAAGAAAACAACATAGAAGCAGTAATGAACTTTGCAGGATATAAAGCAGTTGGAGAATCTGTACAAAAACCAATAGAATATTATGAAAATAATATTTCAGGAGCATTAGTATTATTAGATACAATGAGAAAATATGGATGCAAAAAATTTATTTTTAGCTCATCAGCAACAGTATATGGAGAGCCAGAAAAAATGCCTATAACAGAGGATACACCAACAGGAGGAACAACTAATCCATATGGAACAACAAAATTGTTTATAGAACAAATATTAAAAGATATCTATAAATCAGATAATACATGGGACATTTGTATATTAAGATATTTCAATCCAGTAGGAGCACATGAAAGTGGACTAATTGGAGAAGAACCAAAGGGAATTCCAAATAATTTAATGCCATATGTTGCAAGAGTTGCAGCAGGAACATTAAAAGAATTATCAGTATTTGGAAATGACTATAATACACCAGATGGAACAGGAGTAAGAGACTATATCCATGTAGTTGATTTAGCAAAAGGTCATATAAAAGCACTAGAAAAACTAGAAAAAGAAGAAAAAGGAATATACATATACAATTTGGGAACAGGAACTGGATATAGTGTTTTAGATATGGTAAAAGCATTTGAAAAATCAACAGGAAAAACGGTAAAATATAAAATTGCACCAAGAAGAGCAGGAGATATAGCAACATGTTATTCGAATCCAGAAAAAGCGAAAATCGAACTTGGATGGAAAGCTGAAAAAACATTAGAAGACATGTGTAAAGATTCTTGGAAATATATACAAAATCAAAATAAATAGTTATTAACAAAAGCAGAAAACAAGAGGTGTAATAAATGAAGAAAAGAATAGCATGTATAGTCATCGTAATATGCCTTTTAATAGCATTTGGAGCAACAGTTACAGTTGATTGGTTATATGAAACATTTGGACATTTATCAATGGATGAAATAGTCTTCCATTTAAAAGTACCAATACAAGGAACAAATACAGATATAATATTTACATTTATGAAACAGTGTTTATGGAAAGTAATATTACCAACAGCAATAATAGCATTTGCACTAATATATCCAATGGTAAAAGACATAAAATTAATACATGAAATACATACATCAGAAAGAAGAAGAACTGTAGTTGTAAGCCTAACTATATCTATATTAATATTAATTGTTAGTATAGATAAAATAATTGAAACAACAGATATAAAAGAATATATAGAAAATCAAACACATGATTCGAACTTTATTGCAAAAGAATATGTAAGACCAGAAAAAACTAATATAGAATTTCCAGAAGAAAAGAGAAATTTGATATATATTTTTCTAGAATCAATGGAAACAACATATTATTCAGTACAAGATGGAGGATTATCACAATATGATTTAATGCCAGAAATATCAAGACTTGCGAAAGAAAATACTAATTTCTCAGATACAGATAAATTAGGTGGAGCATATACATTATATGGAACAACATGGACTGTTGGAGCAATGACAGCACAAACAGCAGGTATTCCTTTAAAACTTAGTATAGAAGATAATGCGATGGGAGAATATAGTACATTTTTAGGAGGAGCATATAGTATAGGACAAGTACTACAAAAGAGTGGATATCATAATTATTTATTACTAGGTTCTGATGCAACATTTGGTGGAAGAAGAAATTTATTTGAACAACATGGAAATTATGAAATATGGGATTTTGAATCAGCAAGAGCTGAAAATAAAGCAGATGAACAGATTTGGTGGGGATTTACAGATGACCAATTATTTGAGTATGCTAAAGAAAAAGTATCTTATTTAGCAGAACAAGATGAGCCATTTAATTTTACAATGTTAACAGCAGATACACATTTTCCAGATGGATATAAATGTAGAGATTGTCCAAACAAATGGGATGAACAATATAAAAATGTAATATCTTGTTCAAGTAAAAAAGTAGGAGATTTTATAAAATGGTTACAAAAACAAGATTATTATGATAATACAACGATTGTAATATCTGGAGATCATTTAACAATGCAATCAAACTTTTTTGAATTCGAAGAGGGACAAGATTATCAAAAAAAGGTTGTTAATCTTATAATAAATCCAGCAATAGAAGCTGAAGATACTAATAGAATATATTCAACTATGGATTTATATCCTACAACATTAGCATCATTAGGTGCAAATATTGAGGGGAATAAATTAGGACTTGGAACTAATTTATTTTCAAGTGAAGAAACACTTATAGAAAAATACGGATTAGAGTATGTTAATAATGAATTAATGAAAATTTCAAGATTTTATAATAATAATATATTAGTAAAATAGAGTTGGAGAGGAGCAAAACATGGAAAAAATATCAGTTGTAGTTTCTTGTTATAATGAAGAAAAGGCTTTGCCATTATTTTATGAAGAAATGGAAAGAGTAAGAAAACAGAATTTTGAAGGTATTGCTGAGTTTGAATATATCTTTGTAAATGATGGTTCAAAAGATAAAACATTAGATATAATGAGAATGTTAAAAGCAAAAGATAGTAAAGTAAGATATGTTTCATTTTCTAGAAATTTTGGAAAAGAAGCAGCAATGCTTGCAGGATTAGAAGCTTCAACAGGAGATTATGTTACATTGATGGATGCAGACTTACAAGATCCTCCAGCATTGTTAAAACAAATGTATAATGCAATAGTAAATGAAGGATATGATTCTGTTGGAACGAGAAGAGTAACAAGAAAGGGTGAACCACCAATTAGAAGTTTTTGTGCAAGAATCTTTTATAAAATAATAAATAAAATATCAAATATAGAAATGGTAGATGGAGCAAGAGATTATAGACTAATGAAAAAACAAGTAGTAGAGTCAATAATATCATTAAAAGAATATAATAGATATTCAAAAGGATTATTTAGTTTTGTAGGATTTAATACAAAATGGATTGAGTATGAAAACATAGAAAGAGTTGCAGGAGAAACTAAATGGTCTTTTTGGAAATTGGTTAAATATGCTTTAGATGGAATAACAGCATTTTCAACAACGCCATTGATATTATCATCTATAATAGGAATAATATTTTGTATAATAGCATTTTTAGCAATAATGTTTATAATTGTAAAAACGTTGGTATATGGTGATCCAACAGCAGGATGGCCGTCACTTGTATGTATTATAGTTTTTGTTAGTGGTGTACAATTATTTTGTATGGGAGTTATTGGACAATACTTATCTAAAACATACTTGGAGGTAAAAAATAGACCTATATATATTATAAAGGAAACAGAAAAAAATTACCAAGAAAGGGAATAAAAATGAAAATAAGGAGAAAAAATATAATGAAAATATTAATGATTGTTTTATATTTGATATTTACAGTATCAGGACTAATATTAATGAAAAAAGGTGGAAATGCAGGAAAAATTTCGATTTCGGCTGGAGAATTTGATTTTAATATAAGTCTAATAAGTGCATTAGGATTTGTATGTTATATAATAAGTTTTTTATTGTATACAAGAATTGTTATGATGTTTGAAAACTTGAGTTTTATTTCACCAATATGTAATGGATTTGCACAAATAATGATATTACTTGCATCTTGGGTAATTCTAAAAGAACAACTAACGGTGTTAAATATTGGTGGAGCTGCACTAATTATTGCAGGAGTTATTGTAATGAATTTAAATAAATGATATAGAACATTAAAAATGTTAATGTTTTATCTGATTCAAGTGAAGAAAATATAATATACAAAAGTTTAAATAATATAAACAAGTATAAAAAAATACGCAAATCAGAAAGGAATGCATGAATATGTTTAAATTTGGATTAGGGCAAGATATAGGAATTGATTTAGGAACAGCAACAGTAATCGCATATGTAAAAGGAAAAGGAGTAGTACTTAGAGAACCATCAGTTGTTGCGGTAGATAGTAATACAAATGAAGTATTAGCAGTGGGACAAGAAGCAAGAAGAATGTTAGGAAGAACACCAGGAAACATAGTAGCAACAAGACCACTAAGAGAAGGAGTAATATCAGACTATACTGTAACTGAAAGAATGTTAAAATATTTTATAAATAAAATAAATGGAAAAACACTGTTTTCACCAAGAACAATGATATGTATACCATCAAGAGTAACAGAAGTAGAAAAAAAAGCTGTAATAGATGCTGCAACACAAGCAGGAGCAAGAAAAGTATTTTTAATTGAAGAACCAATAGCAGCAGCAATAGGAGCAGGAATAGACATAGCAAAACCATGTGGAAATATGGTAGTAGATATAGGAGGAGGAACAACAGACATAGCAGTAATATCACTTGGAGGGTCAGTAGAAAGTACATCCTTAAAAGTTGCTGGAGATAAATTTGATGAGTATATAGTAAAATATATTAAGAAAAAACATAATATAATGATTGGTGAAAGAACTGCAGAAGACCTAAAAATAAACATAGGATGTGTATACCCAAAAATACAAAATGCAGAAATGGAAATTAGAGGAAGAGATTTAGCAACAGGACTACCAAAAAATATAACAGTATATTCTAGTGAAATGCTAGAAGCTCTTATAGAGCCTGCAATGATGATTGTAGATGCTGTTCATTCAGTATTAGAAAAAACACCACCAGAACTTTCTGCAGATATAAGCAATAGAGGAATCTATATGACTGGAGGAGGTTGCTTAGTTGACGGATTAGATAAGCTTTTACAAGAAAAAACAGGAATAAATGTTATGATTGCAAATGATGCTGTATCTTGCGTTGCATTAGGAACTGGCAAGGCTTTAGACAATTTAGATTCATTAGATAGATAATGTATTGCAAAATTTATTGATATGTGGTAGAATATAGCATGAGGTGTTTAAAATGAAAAAGAAAATCGCAATAACAATATTTTTATTATTAACAATGATGACAACAAGTGTATTTGCTACTGCAAAATCAACAGATGTAACGATGGAAGTTGTAGAAGATAACATTTGTACAATAAAATTAAATGATGATTCAAGTTTTGAAAAGAAAATGATACAATATGATTTAAAAAAGCATCAAGTAACAATACAATTAAAAGTTTCAAATAACTCAAAAGAAGTAATTCCATCAGGAGAGATGATGTTAGTAATAGATAGTTCAAGTAGTATGGATGAAATTGTAAGTGAAAATACAACAAGAAAAGATTTAGTATTAAATTCAGCAAATAAATTAGTTGAAAGTTTACTAAAATCCAATCCAACATCATTAAAAATTGGTGTAACTACATTTTCAACAGGAACAGAAAAAGACGAAAATGGATATTTAGTTACAGGAACAGAAGCTGATGCACAAAAAGTATGTGATTTTACAAACGATTTAAATACGCTAACAAGCAAAATTTCTGCAATAAAAGGAACAGGACAATATACTAACCTTGATGCAGGTTTAAAATTAGCAAAAAATCAATTTATAAATGAAAATACAAATAAATATATGATAATTTTAACAGATGGATTACCAAACTTGGCAGTAGGTAATAATGATTTAGTTACTTATGATGGATTAACAAAAATCATATCACAAACAAAAAATACACTAACATCATTAGAAAATGTAGATGTGTACACAATGTTGACAGGTATTAGTAATGATGAAGCAACATTTAGAACAGATGGAACAAATACATATACATATGGTCAAGTTATACAAGAAGTATTTGGTACTCAAGAAAATCCTACAAAGGGAAAATTTTATAAAATTAGTGATAATGAAATAGAACAAACAATAACAAATAAAATTTTTAATGATTTAATGCCAATAGAAAATTCATTAAAAGATATAGTAGTTGTGGATTATTTTCCACAGTATATGGTTGACAATTTTGAAATGACATATGTTGATGGAATTGATATTAGTAATATTTCTCCTAAAATAGATACTCAAAATAATAGTATCACATGGAAAATAGATAAATTAGAAGCTGGAAAAACAGCAATAATTCAATATAAACTAACATTAAAAGATGAATTTGATGAAACAATAATAGATAAAGTGCTTGATACAAATCAAAAAATAGATATTAAGTATAAAGACATTGATGGAGAAAATAAAGACAAAACATCTGATGTAACACCTAAAATAAAACTTGTAAAAGAATATACAAATACAGACAACACTATTGCACCAGATCCAATACCTAAAGCGGGAATATCAATAATATCAGTTTCAATAATAGTATATTTAGGAATTGCAGTATTTTTAGGATATAAAGCAAAAAAAACTAAGTAAATTTTTTAGAACAAATAAATGAAAAGAAGCCTCTCAAAAAGGGACTTCTTTTATTTATATGTCAAAGGATTAGCAACATCCGCCTCTGTTACCACCGCAACAGCAACAAATTAAAAGTATTAAGATGATTATCCAGCAACAATCATCACCGAATCCAAATCCACATCCTCTATTTTCTGGCATATAAAACCCCCCTTTCGAAAAACAATCTTAACTAAAGTAAATCTTTAGGATTTTCTTTTGATAATATATAATATGGAAATTAAAAAAAAGTGTTACTTATTTTAAATTAAATCTATAATAAGATGGTAACATGTAATATAGTGTTAATAATTAATAGTTTTGATTAATTCTTTTAGAAATGCCTGAAATATAAGCTTTTCGTTACATTCCTTGGTTTATTACAAAATTTAAGAAATTCTAATTTGTTTTATGGGTCCTTTCCACTATCGTGAACTCTTACCATAAAACTGCATGGAATTTCTAAAATTTTTTCATACACATTCGTCATTTCATTCAAAGCTTATATTTCAGGTATTTTGTATAAAATACCAAAGAAAACCATTAACCTGTAGTAGAGTTATAAATTTTTACAAAATACTTGATTAAGAAAATGATAAATGATAAAATACAAGAGTAACGAAAGATACCTAGGAGGGATAAAATAAAAAATGGGAAACATAGTTTTGTTGGATGATTTAACAATTAATAAAATAGCAGCAGGAGAAGTAATTGAAAGACCAGCATCAGTAATAAAAGAAATGGTAGAAAACTCAATAGATGCAGGTGCAAATAATATAACAGTAGAAATAAAAAATGGTGGAATATCATATATAAAAGTCACAGACAACGGAAAAGGAATAACAGAAGATGATTTAGAAATGGCATTTGAAAGACACGCTACAAGCAAAATAAGATCAGCAGAAGACCTAAATACAGTTGTTTCAATGGGGTTTAGAGGAGAAGCACTAGCTAGTATAGCAGCAATAGCAAGAGTTGAAATGGTATCAAAAACAAAAGAACAACAAAATGGATATAAAGTAGTAGTTGAAGGAGGAAATGTATTAGAAAAGTCAGAAGCAGGTTGTCCTACAGGAACATCAATAACAGTAACCAATTTGTTTTATAATACTCCAGTAAGATATAAATTTTTAAAAAAAGACTTTACAGAAGCAGGATATATAGAAGATGCTATAACAAGAATAGCATTAGTACATCCAGAAATAGCTATAAAATTAATAAATACAGGAAAAACAATAATACAAACAAATGGAAATGGAGATTTAAAAACAGTAATTTATAGTATATATGGAAAAGATGTAGCAGGAGCACTAATAGAAACAGATTATACATATGAAGATATGCATATATATGGAGTTATTGGAAAACCAGAAATAGCACGTTCAAATAGAGCAAATCAAATATTTTTTGTAAACAAAAGATATATAAAAGACAAAGCACTATCATCAGCAACAGAAAAAGCATATAAGGGAATGATTCCAATAGGAAAATTTAGTTTTTTAGTGTTAAACATTGAAATGAATCCAAGCAAAGTAGATGTTAATGTACATCCGGCAAAATTAGAAGTTAGATTTGAAGAAGAGAATTTGGTATTTAAGGCAGTATACCATGCAATAAAAGATGCACTGTTAAAAGCAGAATTAGTAGCAAACACAGAACATACATCAAGTGAGAAAAGAATAGAAAGTGGTCTATTTGGAAGCAAAGTTATAAATCAAAACAATGAACCAATATCTATCAGTAACAATGAAAAAGATAATCAAATAGAAAAAAAAGAAACAATAATAGAACAAATATATAAAGCAAGGCAAATAGCTGAACAAGATGATAAAAAGATATCAGAATCAATACAAAATAAAGAAGAAAAGAACGAAACACTTGAAATATCAGGAATAGAAAAAAGTCAAGAAGTTTTAAAAAAATTACAAGAAATGAAACAAAAGTTATTACAAGAAACATCAGAAGCAAAAGAAAAAAATGAAACAAATTTAAATACAAAAGAAGAAATAAAATATAATGAAGATACAGGAACAAACAAAGAAATTAATGAAACTAAAGAAAAAGTTGAAGAAGAATCAACAACATATAATTTAGAAAACGAAAAAAAAATAGAAGAAGAGAATGTAACATTAGAAGAAAAAACAATACAACCACAAGAATATACACAAAAATTTGAAGAAATGTATTTAAAATTATTTGGAACAAAACCAGTAAAAGAAAAAGAAGAAGAACCAAAAGAGCAAGAAAAAGTAGATGATATAGCAGTATTAGGAAATACATCAGTATTCGATAACATAGAAGAATATCAAAAGCCAAACTATAAATTTATAGGAATAGTATTTAATACATATATAATAATAGAAATTGATAAAGAAATGTATATAATCGATCAGCATGCAGCACATGAAAGAATATTATATGAAAAAGTAAAAGCAAACTATTATAATGAAGAAAGCAAAGATTCACAATTAATGTTATTACCAGATATAATAACACTATCACATAAAGAAATGGAAATAGCAAAAGACAATATGCAAATGTTTAGAAAAGCAGGATTTATGATAGAAGAATTTGGCGAAAACACAATAAAACTAACAGGTGTACCAGAAATGTGTTTAGATTTAGAAACAAAAGAAATGTTTTTAGAAACATTAGACGAAATAAACTCAGTATCAAGAACTGCAAAACAAGAAATAGAAGAAAGATTTATATCAACAATAGCATGTAAGGCAGCAGTAAAAGCAAATATGGCATTAACAAAAGAAGAAGTGGATAGTTTGATGAATAAATTATTAGTATTACCAAATCCATTTACATGTCCTCATGGAAGACCAACTGCAATCAAGATGTCTAAATATGATATTGAAAGAAAATTTGCAAGAAAGTAAGGATATTTTTAAATTGCACACAAAATACCCGGTCCCAGAGGTGCAAAAATAAAATTGCAAGCAAAATACCTGTTCTCAAATGTGCAAAAATTTAATATAAGGGAGAAAATATGAGAAAACCAAAAGTAATAGTTATATGTGGACCAACTGCGTCAGGAAAAACAGCATTATCAATAGAATTAGCAAAAAAAATTGATGGAGAAATTATTTCGAGTGATTCTATGCAGATATATACTGATATGAATATAGGAACTGCAAAACCAACGATAGAAGAAATGCAGGGAATAAAACATTATATGTTGGATTTTGTAAAGCCTGATGAAAGATATAGTGTTGCAGATTTTAAAAAAGATGCAGAAAAAGCAATAGATGAAGTTCTAAAAAAAGGTAAGACACCAATAGTAGTTGGTGGAACTGGATTATATGTGGATAGTTTAATATATGGCATAGAATATCAAAATATAGAATTTGATGAAGAATATAGAACAGAGTTAGAAAACAGAGTTATAAATGAGGGACTAGAAACATTATATGAGGAAGCAAGAAAAGTGGATTCGCATGCAATGGAAAAAATAAGTAAAAATGACAAGAAAAGAATATTAAGAGTGTTGGAAATTTATAAAGCAACAGGAAAAACTAAAACTGAACAAGAAATTGAATCTAGAAAAAATGGAGTAAAGTATGATTATAAAGTTTTTGCAATAAATATGGATAGAGAAAAACTTTATGAAAGAATTAACAAAAGAGTAGATATTATGATAGAACAAGGATTAGTAGAAGAAGTTAAGAAATTATTAACAAAATATGAAAGTTTTCCAACAGCAATGCAAGGACTTGGATATAAAGAAGTTGTAGAATATTTACAAAATAAAATTACAAGAGAAGAAATGATAGAAAAAATTAAAATGGAAACTAGAAGATATGCAAAAAGGCAACTTACATGGTTTAGAAAAAATAAACAAACAATATGGATAGAACCACAAGATTTACAAAAGATTTTAGATGAAATGTAGTTCATTTAAGAAAGGAGCAAAAGATTTGGGAAAGGGCAAAAAGATTATAGTGATATTATCAGCACTGGTAATAATTGCATACATAATTTGGGCGATATATTTGCTGATATTCCATACTGCAGATACATATATTATTAGTCAAGGAACAATTTCTCAAGAAGATGAAACAGTTGGATATATAATAAGAAATGAAGTTGTACAAAAAAGTGAAAAATATTCAAATGGAATTTATGCAATAGCTTCAGAGGGACAAAGAGTTGCTATTAATGAACCAATATTTAGATATTATAGTGATAGCGAAAAAGAAGTAACAGATGAAATCAATCAGCTAAATTACAAGATACAAAATTTATTAGAACAAGATAAAAGTGTTACATCAGCAGACATAAAAGCTATAGAAAATCAAATTGACGAAAAAATAGAAAATATAAATATATTAAATAATTATCAAGAAATGAATGAATATAAAAAAAATATAGATACATTAATAAGTAAAAAAATCAAATTTATTGGAGATGTAACTGAAAATAAAGAAATAAAAGAATTAGTAAAACAAAGAAATTCATTAGAAAACAAATTGAAAAATGGTTCAGAATATCAAAAAGCTCAAAAGAGCGGAATAGTATCATATAGAGTAGATGGATTAGAAGAAAAGCTTTCTCCAGATAAATTCAATATAATAAATGAGCAATATTTAGATAATTTAGAAATAAAAACAGGACAAATAATATCAGCTAGTAATGATTGTGGAAAGATTATAGATAATTTTAAATGTTACATTGCTGTAACAATGAATTCTAAAGAAGCAATGGAAGCTAAAGTAAATGATAAGGTAAAAATAAGAATATCAAATGATGAAGAAGATGACGCTAAAATTATTCAAATAAATGAAGAAAGTGGAAAAAGAACAATAATATTTCAGCTTAGTAAGATGTCAGAGGTATTAATCAATCATAGAAAAATTGATATTGATGTAATATGGTGGGATGCTTCTGGATTAAAAGTTCCAAATCAAGTATTAACACAAGAAAATCAATTATACTATGTAACAAGAAATAAAGCAGGTATACAAACTAAATTATTAGTAAAAGTAAAAATACAAACAGATAAATATTCAATAATTGAATCATATAAAAATGATGAATTAAGAGAATTAGGATATAGTGAACAAGATATAAAAAAATATAAGAAGATAAGTAATTATGATGAAGTTATGATGAACAATTAATGTTACAAAAATATTACAGAAATATTAAATTTATATTACAATTCAAAAAACTATTGACAAAATTGAAAAAAAGTTAGATACTTAATGCAAAATTAGAATACGAAAGTGTAAAATATTAGGAGGTTAAAAAAATGGCAGGAGCTATAATGGACAAAGTATGGGGACTATTCGGAGGAGTAGACCAAGGAGAAACAGAAGAATATGATGATGAGGATGTTTATGAATATAATGATAAATCATCTGAATATGATAGTGATGATGAAGAAAGAAAATTTTTCGGAGGTAAAAAAGGAAAAGTAGTTCCTTTAAATGCACAAGGACAACCTGTAAAAATGGTAATTTCTCAACCAACTTCATTTGAACAATCAGAAGAAATATGCAGTTTATTAAAAGAGAAAAAATCAGTAATTGTCAATTTAGAATATGTTAACAAAGATGTAGCAAGAAGAATAGTTGACTTTATTAGTGGAGGAGTATATGCATTAGATGGACACATTCAAAAAATATCAAATTCAATATTCTTAATTGCACCAATGAATTATGAAATAACAAACGAAATGGCTAGAGAAGAAATAAAAAGTAAATTATCTGTTTCATGGTTAAAAAATAACAATATAAATTAAACAGGAATAAAACCTTTCAAAAGAACGGAGGCTATCTAATATGATTACACCATTAGATATAGAAAATAAGAAATTTAATAAACAAATGATGAATGGATATAATGTAGACGAAGTAGATGAATTTTTAGACCAAATTATGCAAGATTATGAAACAAACTATAAAGAATTAGCAACAATGACTGCAAAAGTTGATGAACTAAATAATGCTTTAAATCATTACAAAACAATAGAAAATACTTTACAAAATACACTAGTAATGGCACAATCAACTGCAGAAGAGGTAAAAAGTGTAGCAAAACAACAAGCAGATCAAATAGTTTCAGAAGCACAAAAAGAAGCTGAAAATATATTAAGAAACTCTAAAGAAAACACAGTAAAAGCCTTGAATGAAATTGAACAACAAACAAGACTTAAAGAACAACAATTTAATGATGTAAAACAACAATTTGATATATATAAAGCAAAAATGGAATCATTATTAATATCTCAATCAGAGTTAATTAAAGAAATAAATAAAAATGAAGATTAAACAAAAGAAGAAGTCGGAATTCAGGGGTATTCCTTTGATTCTGGGAAGTTTCCAGAATATAAAGAATATCTCTGAATTTTTACAATGTTACAGAAATATTAAAACTATATTACAATTTAGTTAAAACACTTGACATTATAGAAAAAAAGAATAAAATATTAGTATAAAAGAAAGGCTGAAATTGACAAATGAGAATAATAAGTGGAAAAGCAAGAGGAACAAAATTATATACATTAGAGGGAATGAACACAAGACCAACATTAGACAGAGTAAAAGAATCAATTTTTAATATAATACAAAATAAAATAGAAGACTCAAAAGTATTAGACTTATTTGCAGGAAGTGGAGCAATAGGATTAGAATGTATAAGTAGAGGAGCTAAAGAAGCAATTTTATGTGACAAGTCAAAAGAAGCCATAGAAATAATAAAAAAGAATGCACAAAAAACACATATGGAGGAACAAGTACAAATATTAAATACAGATTATGAAACATGTTTAGAAAAAATAAAAAAACAGCAATTTGATATAATATATTTAGACCCGCCATATGAAACAAATTATATAGTAGAAGCTT
>OJNH01002375.1_pt1 | contig 13240 bp, 15 predicted proteins | sample 1597361 | NCBI WGS metagenome assembly OJNH01 (sample SAMEA2452136, study PRJEB22498) | human gut metagenome | biome: human feces; feature: human gut; material: feces | place: Australia | collected 2012
AGGACGAGAGTTATATTACTTCGTGGTTCCACCTCAATTTGTGAATAAATCACTTTATCCACCTCACTAAGTACGCTACATAATAGTTCATACTCTTGCAAAATAACGGTTGCACACCGTAGCCACCTACTTAAGTTCAGCGCTCCACTCAAGGATGAGTTCAGTATTACACAAACAATTCTTTTCACCAGACAGAATTTCTCTACGCCTTGAAATAGTACTTACTAGTTCCTATCGAAGTATTTATTTTATGGTTACTTGTAATGTTAGACTCTTTTTTTACTAAAGTCAATGTCTTTAAGTTAATTTAACTAATTTAAAACATATTATTATTTTAATAGTTTTTTATTATTTATCAAAAGCTAATTGAATGACTCTATCTAATAATTCACTATAAGAAATACCAAAATCATTCATTAATTGTGGATACATTGAAATCTTTGTAAAACCAGGTAATGTATTAATTTCATTTAAATAGATTTGATTTGTTTTCTTATCTAAGAAGAAATCAACTCTTGATAAACCATGTCCATCAACTGCTTTGAAAACTCTTAAAGCATATTCACGAATTTTATCTTGAATTTTTTGGTCAACTAAAGCTGGAATACATGTTTTACTTTCTTCATCTTCATATTTAGATTCAAAAGTATAGAATTCACCATGAGGCATGATTTGTCCTACACGTGATACAACTGGATCATCATTTCCTAAAACAGCCGTTTCAAGTTCGATACAATCAACACATTCTTCAACGACAATATGACGATCATATTTTGAAGCTTCAATAAGTTTAGTCATTAAATCTTCTTTATGATCACAACGATAACATCCAACACTTGAACCTGAACGACTTGCTTTAATAAAACATGGGAATCCTAATTCTTCTTCCACTGTTTTTTCAATATCTTCAATTTCATCAAATTGTTTATTGACAACAACAAGTTTTCCATCATATCTTTTTTTAACATATAAGGATTTTACTTGAGGAATCCCTGCTGTTTCTAAAATCTTCTTTGTATAAATTTTATCCATAGATACTGCTGAAGCTAAAACACGACATCCCACATAAGGAACTCCAGCAAGTTCAAATAAACCTTGGATTGTTCCATCTTCACCAAAAGCTCCATGTAAAATTGGTAAAACAACATCTTGTTGTTTTAATAAACCAAAAACATCTTGAAGATCTTTTGCATTTTCTAGCCACGTATCTTTAGCAAGATCTTCTTGATTTTGATCTAAAATATACCAAGAACCATCTTGATCAATTCCTACTAAAGTCACATCATAATTTTCTTTATTTAAATTATTCATTACTGAAGTACAAGACATACGAGAAACAATATGTTCACTCGATTGTCCGCCACAAACAACCATTAATTTTTGTTTCATAATAATCTCCTTATCGATATAATTCTAACCAATCATCAACAAGAGAAGTATCTGTATAATAACGTAAAACATGATATACATACTTACTATCTCCATAGACGGATACATTATATTCTTTTTTACATTTTTGCGAAAACGCTATAGCATTTTGATAAGTGTATTGCTTGTCAGTTTGTTCAACATATTTAATATATCCAATACCATAATTATAAGATTGTAAGGCTAAAAAGATGCCTTTTTCATCTTTTATTGAAGTCACATTTGCTTGTTTTAAACACTTTGCAAAGTATTGAATACCTACTTGAATGGAATATTCAGGATTATTGATGGCATTGGGCTTCTTTTCAAACTGTGTATTAAATTCACATTCTGAAGATTGCATAGGATCATTTCCCTGCCCCCCTGATTCTTGCATCATCATCGCTTGTAATAATTCTATATATTCTTCTATATCATTTTCTCTAGCATATTTTAGCATTAAATCTTCATAATTCAATACCTGAGTTGAAACCAATGGATTCTCTTGTTTAAATTGATTTTTTATAAGTTGAAAGAATGAAAAAGCCAATAAAAACAATAATGCTGCAATAATTAACTGAAAGGGTCTTTTTAATCTTAATTTTTTCTTTTTTTTCATAACTTATATCTTTTCTACAATTTCTTTTAAATTCATAGAGTGACTTCCTTTAACTAAAACCACATCATCGTTCTTTAAAAATTGATCTAATTGTTCAATAACTTCTTGATTAGAAGTAAAATAATAAACATTCTTCATTTTTTCTTTTGCTTTTTGATACATATACTTTGCTTCTTTTCCAATACAAATCAACACATCTATTTCTTTAGTAGCAACATAGTTTCCCACTTCTTCATGAAGTTGTTGACTATAATCTCCAAGTTCTAACATATCCGCTAAAATAGCAACTTTACGTTTTTTATAATTTGTTAGAACATCAATACTTGATTTCATTGAATCTACACTTGCATTATATGTTCCATCAATAATTGTCTTATGATTTTTTTCAAGAATATCCATACGATTCTTCGTTAATTTAAATTCTTGAATTCCTTTTTTAATATCTTCTAAAGAAATATTTAATTCAATACCTACCGCTATCGCAATTAGTGCATTAAAAACATTATGCTCACCTTGAACAGGAACCCAAATTTTTTCACTTTGATCATGATAATGAACAATAAATGTACTGTGATCTTCAAATAATTCAATATCACTTGCTTGAATAGAAGCTCCTTCATTTTTTCCAACTCTTACAACATTTAAACGAGGTAAATCAACAGTCTGTAACATATCATTATCATTATTAATAATTAAAGTGGATTGATCTTTCATACCATCTGTAATTTCTAACTTTGCTTTTAAAATATTTTCACGACTTCCTAGTTCACCAATATGTGCTGTTCCAACATTGGTAATACATGAGACATCAGGATGAGCAATCATAGATAATCTTGACATTTCATTTAAATGATTCATCCCCATTTCTAAGACCATGACTTCTTCATCTTGATATCTTAAAATTGTTAATGGTAGACCTATTTCATTATTATAATTACCTTCTGTTTTTAAAGTTTTATATTTTTGTTTAACAACACTATAGACCATATCACGTGTACTTGTTTTTCCAACACTTCCTGTAACTCCCACAACCTTTACAGGGCGATGACTTCTTAAATAAATGGCCATATCTTTTAAAGCTTGATAAGTATCTTCTACTTTAATCACAATTTTATCTGGATAACTTACATCTTTAGCGGTAATAATTGCTGTTGCTCCTGTTTGAAAAGCACTTTCAATAAAATCATGTCCATCAAATCTTTCACCTTTTAAAGGAATATACATTCCTCCATTTTTCATTTGTCTACTATCTTGACTAAAGAAACAAATCTCATCTTCTTTATTTCCAGAAACTAAAATACCTTTTGTTGCCTCTAATATTTCATATACTTTCATATTATTCTCCTATGCATCTTGTAAATTTTCAAATTCTTGTGCTGTATTTTCATTTAAAGCTTTATATTGCCCTTTAATATTGAAAACAATATATTTGACTCCACTTTCTTGAACATATCCTTTGGTAAATAAATCAGATCCTAAAACTTGTAAATCTGATACAACGATATTCTTAAATAAAATCTGATCATCTTTCCCATTTAAACTCATCATTTTAAGTTGGGTTCCTGTCGCATAGACAATTTTATTATTGACTAAAGCAATGGCTCTATTTTCTACTTTTTTAATTGTTTCTTGTTTTAATGTTTCTTTATTGATTTTTATAATTTGTGAATTATCAGTAAGATATAAATCTTTGTTATCAAGAGCGAATGTACATTGTTTTTCATAGAGTGTTTCAATATTTTCACCTGTAATTGTCATTCTTTTTAAAGCATATTGTTCATCATTTTTAGCTAAATAATAAATATATTTTCCATCTATTGTAATATCATAAGATGTTTCATCATTTAATTTTTGATTTGTTTGATCATCCAATGAATAACGATATAAACTTTCATGATCTTGATCTAATTGATAATAAATAACATGATTTTTTATAATTGGGTAATACACATTTTCTAATATTTGGGTCGTTGTTTTTGTCTTTAAATCATAAGCTTGATAATTATATTGAGAATCACAATAATAAAGAACATGATTTTCAATACTTAAATAGCCCACACAATCATCTATCAATACTTCACTTGTTTCTAATTCATCTAAATCACTTACTAAAAGTTGATTATTGATAACATAATAAAGATGTTGTTTATCTTTTAGATATTGGCCACCTGCTTGATTATTAGCAGAAACATTATACGTACTCACTTTGCCTTCTAAGACATAATTTTTTTCTTGACTTGACGTTGATTGTAAAGGATGACTTGTCATATAACTTCCTAGAAAAACAGCTGATAAACATAAAACAGCTGAAAGTATCCAAAGAATTGGCTTTTTCCAATATCCTTTATAAGGATCCTCTTCTTCAACAACTTCCTCTTGTGTTTGTCTCGTTCCACAGGCAGGACAAATTTCTTCATCTTCGCTTAAAGGGAGATGACAACGAATACATACTTTTTTTATTGGTTGAAGCTGTTTTCCACATTGAGGACAAAACAGCATATCATCTTCGACATATGTTCCACATTGACTACAATACATTTTTATTCACCTCTAGTGTCCTTATTCTACCATACAAAGAAAATAAAAAGAATGACTAAATTGTCATTCTCCAATTGATGTATACATTCCTTCACTATTTCCAATAAAATAATGTTGACTATAATCATCATCATAGGCATAAAAAACAACATATTGACCAGCAACAAAATAATCTCTTGCATCATCGTAAATAGCATATTGCTCATCTCCTACATATGCATCCAATTGATCATCAAAGCTTTCTACATAAGCAATATCTTGTTGATTTGCTTCATCTCTTGCGAGTGCAAAACGATAAATATTATCAACTTCTTTAAGTCCTTTTTCCTCTTGTGTATCTAAATCAACATAATAGATTCCTTGATAAGTACGATAATATAATAAACCATTAGAAAAATAACAATCATCATAACTATCAACATCTTTTTTCAAAACATTTCCATTAAAATCAATTAATTGATTTTTATAATTTAAATTTTCATATAAAATACGTTGGCTTTGATCATCAATACTAAAATGATTTACATTCTCTTTGATCTTTTTATTATCTACTTTATTCATTTGATCATCTATCGTTAAACAATATAAATTATCATTTTGAATATAGAAAATAGATTGATCAAGAACATAACAATCATAAGCATCATTTAATAAAGTCTTTTTATTATTTTGATGATCTGCAAAAATCAAATCTCCATATTGTAAATAGAAATAACCTCGATCATCTACATAAAGATGATCACAACTTCCTTCTTCTAAAACTTCTTTATTTTCAAGTGTTGAATCATATTTAAGAAGTTGATCTCCTGTTGCTAGATATAGATGATTTTGATAAATATAAACTCCACCACTATTTTTTTGGAAATTATAATTATAATCACTGCGTGATGTATCTTGTTGAATGTTAAAGTCTGTTAATGAACTATTTCCACTATCATCAAAAGATGTCGTTTCATCTGTTTCTAAACTATCTCCTATGAATCCAATAATTGCTCCTGCAATCGGAATAATTAAATTAAAAGCAACAATAATTCCTATAATTATTTTAACAATTCGTTTATTTTTTCTTACATTTGGATGATTAAACGTTTTTTTATTTTTTTGAATGGGTACATACTTATTCAAATCTTTAAAAGGCTTTTTATAATCATAGGCATTCTTTTTATAATCATAACTTTCAGAAACTGTATGATAATTATGACTTGCTTCACTATGTACACTTGTATCAGGGGTTACTTTTTTTATTGGCTCAGACTTACGATAAATTGTAGGACTTCCACAATTAGAACAATATTCTTGATAAGGATAAATAAGTTTTGAACATACTGGACACGTTGTTTTCCCAATTTGTTTATGCCCACATAAATGACATTCTAAACTATTACCAATTTCTACCCCACAATATTTACACTTCATACTCCCCCTCCTTTTTTTCATCATATCATAAAAAAAGACCGCTTTGGTCTTTTAAGATAATTTTTTATATAAATGATTGCCGATTGTTTGGATAATTTGTACAAAGATAATAAGAATGATACTTGTAACAACAAGATAAGGAATCTTGTAGGCTTGATATCCATAACGAATCGCTATATCTCCAAGTCCTCCTGCCCCTAAGGCACCACCCATTGCACTATAGCCAATAATACTAATCATAGTAAGTGTTATTCCTGATAAAATAGCAGGAATTGCTTCTTTTAAATAAATACGATAAATGATTTGAAAATCACTGGCTCCAAATGATTTAGCTGCTTCAATTAACCCAACATCAACACTTCTTAATGCACTTTCAATGACTCTAGCAACAAAAGGAATAGCTGAAATTGTAAGTGGCACAAGAGCTGCTGTCGTTCCAATCGCTTTACCAGCAATTAATCTTGTAAGTGGAATCACAATGACCATTAAAATTACAAATGGGAAACTTCTAAAAATATTAACAAGAATATCTAAAATTGTATAAATAACTTTATTAGGTTTTAATCCATCAGGTGCTGTGAGTGTTAAAATAATAGCAGGAATAAAACCTAAAATAACAGCAAAGAAAGTTGATCCAATGACCATATATAACGTTTCATACGTTGCTTTTAAAATAACATCACTCATACAATTTCCTCCCATGTAATTTTTTCTTGATCTAAATAATTTTCTACTGCTTGTAGATCTTTTTCATCAATATTGATAATAAGGCTTCCCATCATGGAACCTCTAAAGTTTTCAAGTTTTCCTTGGCAAATATCAAAGTTGATATCAAGTGTTCTAGCAAGTTGTGTAATCGTATGTGATTTGGAATTATTATTTGTAAAGAATAATTTAATATTTTTACCAGTTTGTGGCAGAATTTCAATATCATCGCCCACAAATTTTTCAATTTCTTGATTTGGTGCCACAAAAAGTTCTTCCGGTTTACCCACTGATAAAACACGCCCATCTTTAAGAAAAGCGACTTTATTACAGATTTGTTTAATAACTTCCATTTGATGTGTGACAACTACAATCGTAATATTCATCTCTTTGTTGATTTTTAATAATAGATTTAAGATATCTCTTGTAATTTGTGGATCTAATGCTGATGTAGCTTCATCACATAAAAGAATTTTGGGATTTAAAACAAGTGCTCGAGCAATCGCTACTCTTTGTTTTTGTCCTCCACTTAATTGACGAGGATAAGCTTGACTTTTTTCTTCTAATCCCACCAATTTCAAAAGTTTTTCAATTCTCTGTTTATTTTCTAAACTATGAGGATCTTGTTTCCAAAACTTTAATGGTAAAGCAATATTATCATAAACATTTAATCTATTTAAAAGATTAAAGTTTTGAAAGATCATACCCATTTCTTTTTGAATATCACTCATTTGTTTTTTATTTAAAGATGAAATTGCTTGTCCATCAACAATCACTTCTCCTTTTTGAAAATTCTCTAGACCATTGAAACAACGTAGCAATGTTGACTTACCTGCTCCACTTTGTCCAATGATTCCAAAAATATCTCCTTTTTCTATCTTAAAAGAAATATCTTTGAGCACTTCTAAAGAGCCATAACTTTTATATAAATTTTGAATTTCAATCATAAACCTCTTCCTCTCAACCAAAGAAACATTTTCCTATATGGCAATATCCTTGGGGATTCTTTTCTAAATATTTTTGATGATACTCCTCTGCTTCATAGAAATTATCGAGTGGTTGTATCTCAACAACCACTTTTTCTTGATAATTTTTTTGAATTTCATTTGTTTTATTTTGAATAATTTCTAAGTCACTTTCATTTGTATAATAAATACCTGTACGATAAGAAATTCCTTCATCTTCTCCTTGTTTATTTAAAGAAGTAGGATCAATTATTTTATAATAATCATCCAATATTTGATTTAAACTTCGAAGACTTTCATCATATTCAATTTTTACCGTTTCAACATGTCCTGTTTTCCCCGCTTTAACATCTTCATATTTTGGATTTTCTGTACGTCCATTGGCATAACCTACTGTTGTTTTAATAATTCCTTCAAATTGGTCAAAATACTTTTGAACGCCCCAGAAGCATCCTCCCGCTAAATAAATAACACTCATTTTAAATCTCCTTATTTTGTTGGATCTGTAAAGACATCTTTCACTGATCCTTTATATTTTTTAATATAGTTTTTCACTTTTTTAGATTGTAATGCTTTCTTTAAAGCTTTTGTTTTAGCAGTGTTTTCATTTCCTTCTTTAACTACTAAGTAATTGATATAAGGTTGTGCTTCTTCATCTGTAAAACTTTCTGTTAATAAAACGTTTGCGCTATCTCCTAAATTATGTTCTAATGCATAGTTTCCATTGATAACAGCAACATCTACATCTGGTAAGTTGTTTGATAAGTTGGCTGCTTCTAATTCTTCGATTTTATAATTATGTGGATTTGATGTAATACTTGATGTTGTATAAAGTGTATCATCGTTTAATTCAATTAAGTTATTTTTAGCAAGTAAAGCAAGTGCTCTTGATTCATTTGAACCATCGTTTGGTACAGCAATTGTAGCTCCATCTTTTAAATCATCTAATGATTTTAAGTTTTCTGAATAGAGAGCCATTGCTTCATAATGAATACCGGCCACGGCTTTTAAATGTAATTTTCTTTCTTTATTTTGTTCTTTTAAATACGCTAATGTTTGGAAATAGTTAGCATCTAAATCTCCATCTTCTAATGAAGTATTAGGTGTTACATAATCTGTAAATTCAGTCACTTCTAATGTATAACCTTCTTTTTCTAACTCATCTTTAACGACATCATTTAAGATCTCTGCATGCGGTATAGCTGTTGCTCCTATTTTAATTGTTTTATCATCGTTTGATGATCCATTAGCACATCCTGCAATTGATAATGCAAATGCTGCTGATAATAATAATTTTAATCCCTTTTTCATTTTTCTTTCCCCCTTTTTCTTTTATTACAATACAACAAACAAAAAACTCGTCCTTTATACAAAGGACGAGTTACCTCGCGTTACCACCTTAATTTAAAATAACCTCACGATTATTTCCTCATCGAGTACCATCATACTCTATCACTTTAACGGGTGAATCCGTCATAGCCTAACCAAGATCTTGGGTCGGTATGCAACTCCAAGGCCATTTTCGTTTATCTTCCATGTTTCTTTTCCACCAACCAAGAACTCTCTAGGCATTTTCAATAAATTACTTTCCTTTTCAATGTCTTTTTGTATTGTTGGTACCATAGTATACCTCTATGAATTAGATGTCAATAGTTTTTATTCATTTTCATCTTTTCACGTATCACATCAACCGCTATATCCATATTGGCATATGTAATATTACATAAAGCTTTAATATAATCTCCATTATCACAAAATAATAATTTATTTAAAATTTTTTTGTATATATCTTCATCAAGATTATCATTATTTTTATAAATCCGAACAATATCATCTTCAGTCAAACATTGGAATTCATTATCCATATTCTTTGCAATTGCTTTATTATACTTATTAATATTATTTATAAACTTAAAAGTTTCCTTTGCACAGCCATGTTCACCGCTATAATCATAATCATACCATTTTTCAGCATTATGTATAATCAGTGTATTTATGTCGGACATACTATATGCCATGTCCAGTAGTACCTTTTCTGTTTTAGGTGTGATTAATTTCCACGTATTTAAAGCATCATAAATTGATATTACATTTGCTTGCGTTCTAAAATATTGTGTATCTTTATTTAATATTTTTTTATCTATTTTGTGTAAAATATTTTTCATATTTTCCATACTATAGTTTGATATATTATAAATTTTAAATATATCATTTTGAACATCAAACGAACTATGTGATATTAGTTCCGAATGAGATTGTATCTTGAATATTATTGTACTTCTCTTTCCATATACTCTTTTTTGTAATTCTTCGTATCCCAATATTTTAACTAAATTTGCAATTCCTCGATCATAACTTTCTCTATCATAAAAATATATTGTTGTTATAATTTTATCATTCAATAAGAACGTTCTTAAAATATCTTTATCTGTAGCATCCAGAGAATGACCAAATATATATAATTCAACACCATCTTTATATTTCTTACCTTCTAAAATTTCATCTGATAAAATTTTATACTGATTATCCGTCATTTTCTGCATTCTTTGATAATATTTTTGAAATTCTATAAATTCAACATTTTCACTTCTTTCTTCTTCTGAAAGATATTCATCTATGCCTAAAACCATGTTGCAAAAATGCCCTTCTTCTGCCAAAGCCTTTCCATGAATATAATCATAATGAATATTCCTATTTTTGTTATCATATACTTTTTCATATGTATTAGTATAATTAAACGATATAATATGATGCGGTGTTAATTTTTCTATATCTGGATTATAACTTAATATTTCTATACCGCCTACATATTCAACCAAATACATCTCTAATGCTTCTATGATTTTCTTTAAATCTTCTAAAAGTTTTTTCTTTTCACTATTAAATGTATTTTCTGTAACGGTATATACAATTTTTTCATGATTAGAATACATTTCATTAATATATTTATCATATTCCAGTGACTTATCAAGCTGTTCATCATGAAATATTGCTGTCTTAATATACTTTTCTCTTGCCTTTTCCAACAACCGTATAATATTAGAAATCTCACTTTCAAAGTCTATCCAATTATCATTTAAATATACTTTATTCTTTTGAAAATATTCTATCCATACGTTATCATATACAAGATTTGAAAATTTTTCTACAATATTGTTATTGTCTTCATTAAATATACTTTGAAAATACTCCCTTCTTCTCTTATCTTTTACTTTTAAAATACTACTACTCTTACTATTTTCAACTACTATTTCATTAAAATCACTAACAAACGCCAAAAAATCACTATATTTTGTTGGAAGCCCATGTTCAATATCAAATCCATTTCCAATCATTAATATCTGCATTTATATTCCCCTTATCCAATCATATTTTATACAACATTTCTCCATAAATCTTTTTCAGTTCATCTAATGCCCGTTCAAACTCAGGAATGTAATTCGTTATAATAACATTTACAAGCCTTTTGGCGCTTTCGCCATCATAAATATGTGTTGTATCATTTCGATTTTTCAACATTTCAAGCCAGATATCTTCCCTCATAAAATCATAACAATTATATGCTTCTTTTATAATAGAGCGCGGAGAACCAGTTGCGCCAATCGCTTTGCCTTCATATTGTAATAATTCTTTTAACATTTTCCAGCCCAGTTCAAATTGAAAATAAAATTTATTAATAATTCCGCTGATAATAAATTCATTATCCAAATCTTCCATTAGTGCTTTCTTTAACGTCTGCAAATGTACTTCAAAGTTTTCAAACTTCTTCATAAATAATAACCTCGTCCTTATCTATTTATATTTGGCTCTGCGGCACAAAGTGCTAACATCAAGCTATGCTTGACGTGAAGAATCTTTGATTTAAGGATTCTTTACACTAAATCCTCCGCTTTGTATATAACATAGCCCTCATAATAATAGCTGTGGTCTATACCCGTCATATACATTTCCCTATCATCAACCTTATCCGTCAAAGCCTGCTTTAAAATGTATTTTATTTCAATATCCTTAATCGGGCTTCGTTCCATTGCAAGCTGGTAATCTTCTTTATCAATAGCACTCCAGTCAACGACTTTGTTCCGTTCTTTTTTCAAAATTAAATCAAGCCATATCCGTGTACTTCTTCCATTTCCTTCAGCTCATGCCAAGGATGGGACAAAAAAAAATTAACTTTTTTTCATTTCGTCTGGAATGCCCATTTCATAAGACATTCCAGACATAGTTAATTATCCTAAACCAAATTCATCAAATTTTTCAAACATAATCTCTAGATTATCAATCTTCTTTTCAGTATGATAATGACCACAATACCATTTTTTGTATGATAGCCTGTCTTCAATTTTATCAAGCCAATTTTCTGTTGATTTATCTACTTTACTCTGATCAACGCCAGACATAAATACTTCAACTGGCTCATATTTAAGCGGTGTGGTATGACTAAGCACCACATCTACATCCCATGCTTCACGTTCCAGCTATTCTTCAACATACTTTTTGATTTCATCTGATGGCTGCTCATCTTCCCACCAGCCATAACCATATGCCAAACGATACGCTTTATCAATACTGTATGCTCCGCCCATTACAATTGTTTTTAGTCCATTAAGGTTATAAACTTCTCCGTCCTTAGCAAACAATATGCTCGGAAATTCTTCCTCATAATAAACCATTCCACACCTGTTCTTTATATGATTCAATAGTGAATGGTCTCTGTTCATGATTACCATGAATGGCGAATATAGTAATCGGCAATTCTTCAAGCTGACGTTTCTTTAATCGATCATATCGTGGACCACTGAAATTTATTCCCGCATCTCCAAGTATAATCATTATATCGTCATTTTTTGTATTAAACCTTTGGCAAAAGTTCTCAACTCGCTCAAAACTCCCATGTGTATCTCCAGTAATATAAATCATTCATTCACAACCTTCCCGATGCTCATTAAACAAGCATTCTTATTATATCACATATTTTTTATAAATTGGATAAAACCTTATCGTACATATCTTGATTTTTCCATATTACCTGAACAGTATTTTCATCAATTACTATTGCTTTTTCAATCAGACTTGCCATAATTTCTTTATCATACTTATCCAGATTTACATATTTTTTTATATCCCAGATGTCACTCTCTTCAGCTATCGCTACTCGTTTATCTAATAATTCCCTCTCCAAATCAGAAAGTTCCTTATTTATTTCTGATATACGCATATCAGCTAAGCCTTTTGCATCCAAAAAATCACTTCTAGAAATACTGCCCTGCTTGTAATGTTCATAATCAGATACTTTTTTCGTTTCAAGTCTTTTCAATTCAGCTCTCAACCTTTTTATCAGGCTCTCTGTATTTCTTTTCGACTCAGACTCTTTTGCTTTCTTCTTAAGCAAATCTTCTGCCGTGAGCATAATTTTAGCCTGATTTCTTACAAGTTTTACAAGGACATTCTGAACAAGTTCTTTTTCTATCCTTACCTTTGAACAAGGACTATTACTCTTTGTCCTTCCTGTACTGCAATACATATACTTGTACTCTGCCTTTCCAGGTCTTGGATTGTCAACACTTTTTCAGACAAATTTTTTTAGGTTATT
>OJNH01002389.1_pt1 | contig 13197 bp, 9 predicted proteins | sample 1597361 | NCBI WGS metagenome assembly OJNH01 (sample SAMEA2452136, study PRJEB22498) | human gut metagenome | biome: human feces; feature: human gut; material: feces | place: Australia | collected 2012
TTCCGACAATTTCACATTAATCACACTGCGGCCATCAACCTTAACAGTTTGCTCCTGATAACCTACATAAGAGAATTTCAAAGACTGACCGGAATTTACTTTAATGGTATATTTACCATCAAGATCGGTAATAACACCATCGGTAGTTCCAAGAACTAAAACAGCAGCACCAATCAACGGATTATTTTCCGCATCCGTCACTGTTCCACTAACGGTGATTTGTTGTGCATATGTGCATATACTAAATATGCACAGCATTAGAGTTAATGTAATTTGTTTCATAAAATATGTATTAGAATTTGATTAAAATAACACTCTTTGTCTGTCGGTTTGAAAACATATTGAATCAAAACCGTTAAGAATGAATCATCTATAGGTTAAAGGCACTATATTAATTTCTATTTTGCTTCGTATGAGTAGAAAACAAGAAATTATACAAAGGATACTCCTGTTCCACTCTGTCATATTATGGCTTGTACAGCCAACAAACGCCAACGAAAGAATAATCAATAGAAATAAAGATTTCATCGTTTTTGTCATAAATTTGATTTTAAGGTTAATTTTTCACATTGCAAATATCCCGTTTCTTTTATCAACCTACAAATACAATTCAAGCATTATATAATGAAATCTTATCAATGGTAAAAAACATCCAGTTATTCAAGAGGTGACCGATTGGCAACAGAGAAAACCATATTTTTCATCCACAAAATATGCTGTGACATGATAGATAACGTAAAATAAGGTTCATTTTATAAGCGTGTGTATAGACTCCTTTCACTCCATCGCTGGTAGAGAGAAAAGAGATATCCAAACGGACATAATACAAGGAACGCATCGTATCTTTTCAACTTTATGGTTAGAAACTCTTTTGGTATAAATGCAAATAACGTAATTAAAATGGAATATCAAGATGGGAATGACAGATTGAGTGAATAGTATCAAAAGTTGATAATATAATATTAATTGACTTTTTCGTTTTTCTCTACTTTTGCAGAGACAAGGGAAAAGTGAATGTAACTTGCTAAAAAGAATGAAAAGACAAAGAATTATGCAGCATGATACCCGATATCTATTTTTAAGTATGACGATAAGTGGAGTAGCTTGTTTTCTGTTTTTCCGCTTCGCCTATCCTTATCATCTTCTTCACCGAGAGCAAATGCTATTGTTCACTTATACAGTCGATCAATTTATCGATTATTTCAATCATCCTGCCCCCTTATCATGTCTGGGTGGTGACTTTTTGACTCAATTCTTCCATAATATCAATATGGGGGCAGCTGTCGTTGCCTTAACTATGGCAGCATTAGGGACATTGACTTATTTCACTTGCCGTAAATGGACCAACCGATGGATAGCCATAGGTATTTCAATAGTGGTTTTTATTTGGGAAAGCCTGCGCTTCTGCCAAATTCAGTATCCATTTTCGGCGACCCTTTCACTCATCGGTGCTTTGTCCCTGTTTTTGCTGACAGACAAATTAAAAGGAAAATGGGATTTCTTTATCGGAAGCATTTGCGGAACCATGTTATGCTATAGCCTGTTCGGTTATGGTATGTTTGCTTTCACATTATTTACTATCCTTTCCGCCTTGAAGCGGAAACAGAGTTATGTGGTTATTTACGGAATGATACCGGTCGCTTTGGCACTGCCTCCCTTAGCTGCCCGCAAATATCTGGTCATTCCTTCGCAAGCATACTCTTTCCCGGCTACGCTTTGGTATGGAACACCTGATTTTGAGAACGAGCGCATATTAGGCCTGAATACCGAAGACTATTTTGAGAATTGGGACAAGATAAATGAATTGGTACACGACGGTGTTCCGGGAAATGCCATATCCGTGTGCTATAATCTGGCCAATGCCATGCAAAACAAGCTTCCGGAAAAGCTTATGGATTATTACCAACCGGCAGGATTGGGTCTGTTCATGCCTGTGAACGAAAAATCGACATATCTTTCCACCCAATTGTCTGGAGAGGTCTGGTTCCGCTTGGGCGATATGACCATGGCAGAACACGCTTCCCTCTTAAGCATGATATTTTCTCCTCAGAACAAGAGTGTACGCATGGTACAGCGACTGGCGGAAATCAATTTGATAAACGGAGATAACGAAGCGGCACGAAAATATCTGCGTATCCTCTCGAACACACTCTTTTACAAGGAATGGGCGAAAAAACGCACACCGGGGAAGGAAAGTCCGGAAGTGAAGGAATGGCTGAAGTACAAACGCTCGTACCTGCCCCAAAAAGATACCCTGAGGCTTTCGTCTACTGATGTCGTAAAATCGCTTCACCTGTTGATGGAAGCCAATCCCGCCAACCAAATGGCACGGGATTATTTACTTTGTTTCGATTTGCTGATGAAGGATCTCTCCGCTTTTCTGAAAGATTATAAGCGATACCATACCGGAGCACCTAACCGTCTGTACGCAGAAGCTTTATTGATTCATCTTTATCAAAAGCGGGCAACCGGTAGTGAAATCAAATCCACAGGCATAAACCCTGTCATCGTACAGGATTTTAATGAATACAACCGGTTGCATACACAAGGCAATTCATCTGCACTGGAAAGCAGATTCGGAAGAACGTATTGGTACTATTATCAGTTTGCACAATTTCAATAATGTTGATCATGAATAAGATGCAGTTGTTTTTCATATTTTGGCTGGCGGGACTGGCGGCATGTACTCCCATTCCCGAGAATGTGACGCGCGTAAAAGAATGTGCTCCCATCTATCCCGACTATACCGACATTACTATACCTTATAATATAGCTCCTATGAATTTTATGATAGAAGGAGCTGAAGGATTGCAGGTCACTGCCTACGGAGATACGGACAGTCTGCGGATATCGGGTAAAGACAAAGCCCGTTTTCCCATCGGCAAATGGAAGAAACTGTTGCTGCAACAAAAAGGGAAATCGGTGCAAGTACGTGTAACGGCCTTGATGAAGGGCAAATGGCTGGAGTATCCCTCCTTTCAATGGCAGGTAGCTGCCGAGGCAATAGACGGCTATCTGAGCTACCGCCTCATAGAGCCGGGATATGAAGTCTGGAATAACCTGCAACTATGTGAAAGGAGTTTGGAAGATTTCAGCGAAAAGGTCATAGCGGACAATAAACTGACAGGTGGTAATTGTATGAATTGTCATACTTACGGAAAGCAAAGCGGTCGGCTTTCCATGTTTCATCTGCGTGGGAAAAACGGAGGAACCATCCTCAACCGCGATGGAAAGTTACGTAAGCTCAGCCTCAAAAATGATTCCATGATTTCAGCGGCGGTTTATGGAGACTTCCATCCGTCCGGACGTTATGCAGTGTTCTCGTCTAATATCATCATACCTGCTTTTCATGCCCAAGGCAGCAAACGTCTGGAAGTCTATGATACCGAATCTGATTTGGCAATTGCCGACTTTGAACAGAATCGGATGATTCTTTCTCCGCTTACCCGGGATAAAAAAGTATTGGAAACTTTCCCTACTTTCTCGGCAGACGGAAAACATATTTATTATTGCTCGGCTCCACAAACCACGTTGCCGGACAGTATCTGCCAGTTACGCTATTCGCTTTGCCGCATCGGTTTTGATCAGGAAAACGGTTCTTGGGGGAAACAGGCAGACACCTTATGGAATGCACGCGAACAACAAGGCTCCGTCTGTTTTCCCAAAGCGTCTCCCGATGGTAAATACCTGCTGTTCACCATAGCCGACTATGGAACCTTCCCCATCTGGCATCGGGAAACAGACCTATACATACTGAATCTGTCTACAGAGACCATCCATGAGTGCAGTGTTGCAAACTCGGATCGCTCGGACACTTATCACAGTTGGTCGTCAAACAGTCATTGGTTTGTCTTCGCCAGCAAACGGGGAGACGGACAATATGGCAAGCCTTATTTTGCCTATATAGATAAGGAAGGAAAGATTTACAAGCCATTTGTCTTGCCGCAACAGGACCCGGCACATTATTTCCATACATTCAAGTCCTACAACATTCCTGAACTATCGAAGAGTCCACTTCCTTTTGATGCTGTAGACATTAAAGAGATTTATCTAAATAGTCCTGCAGAACCATTTAAATAATCGTTTTATTTTTACGGTAGTTGTCCCGAAACTCACTTGGCGTGACTCCCTTTTTCTTTTTAAAGATGCGGTTGAAATTGGATAAATTATTGAATCCACAGTCATATCCAATTTCAGCTATCGACAAAGAAGAGTCTATCAAGGCTCGTGAAGCAGCCCCCAAACGGATATCTGTAAGGAAGTCAATAAAACTCTTGGAAGTATGTTGCTTAAAGAAACGGCAGAACGAGGATTCGCTCATATTTACCATTTCCGCCACTTCCGATAGGCGGATGACTTCGGAATAATGCCGGCTGAGGTAATCCATCACCCTACCCAAGCTCTCGTCGGAAGAATGCTGATGCATGACATTTGCGGCAAACTGTCCGGTGGATAATTCACGCATACCTTTGTCTATCGATAACTCATGCAGAATGATGAGCAACTTAATCAGGGAATAAAAGCTGTCGTTCTCGCAGGTAAGGGTTTTCAGCAACGGGCGCACCTTAGCTATGGATTCCCGGCTGAATGCGACACCCCTTTCGGCATGGCGGAAAAGTTGTCGTATGCTAATCATTTGGTTCTTATTGAGGAAAGTGTCGGTCAACAAGTCGGGATGAAACTGGATGGTAATTTCATGGATGTTTTTCGATACATTGCGATAGTCTTTCCAAGCGTGCTCCAAGTGGGGATTGGTCACCAATACCAATTCCTCTTCGTCTATCTCCTCGATAGAGTCACCCACAATGCGTTGTGCTCCTTTGGCGTTCTCAATGAAATTCAGTTCACACTCGGGATGTATATGGATAGGAAAATTAAAGTTCGTTTTCTGGCGCTCTATCAAAATGAAACAATCCTTGGATGACAAGGGGGATACTTCTTTGAATAATTCAGTGTTTATCATATTTTCGATTAATAAGATTCAAGTATTTGCGTCAAAGGTACAAGGAAAAGTGAAAACAAAAATAAAAAGCAGGATGTTTTTTCACAATACTAGTAAATTTTTACCGACACTTTAAAGGTTAAATATCGAACCATATAAAGCAGGTTCATAGATATATAAGAAATCATTTAAATATTATCACAAACGAACATCTCTTTTTTGTGTGGAATAGGGTTAATTATGAATATTTATTTGGTAAATATGCGAATAACGGTTATCTTTGCACCAAAATTTATAGATAATATGAACCAATTATGCTCTACATATAGCACATATAGCGTTAGATGGGAACGAGAAAGCCTGTGTAACAGCTTCATTGTACACGTGCATTGGTTCAGCGGGTTTATTTGAGTTTTATCCATTCTATTTTTTCTTCATTCCAACAGGCTGTGGAAATGAAAAGTATATTAGTGGTGACTTTGTTTTTAGTCATCAGAATCTATGTTTCATTCTAAAAGTAGCTATTTTATGTTTACTATTATATCTATAATGTTTACAGGTATCGGCATTGGATATCTGTTGCGTGATTTACGATTTTTGCAAAAAGTAGAGAAAAGTATTTCTCTTACCATATTCCTGTTGCTTTTTGTTCTGGGGCTTTCAATAGGTTCCAATAGCTTAATTATTAATAATATAGGGAAATTCGGATGGCAGGCCATTGTACTTGCAACTTTAAGTATTTTAGGTAGTTTACTGGCATCTTTCCTGGTGTTTCATTTATTTTTTAAGAAAGGAGGTAACGAATGAAAGGTAGTTTGATTGTTGTGGCGTTTTTCTGTGTCGGTTGTTTGATAGGAGCAGCCAATGAGTTCCGGTTTTCTACACACAATGTTTCCATGTATGTGTTGTATGCATTGATGTTGCAAGTTGGAATTGGGATTGGATGTAACAGACAATTAAAAGAGTTGATTAAAAGTTTGCGATTCAAAATGCTGCTGGTGCCTGTTGCTACTATTACAGGAACGTTGCTTTTTTCGGCATTTGCCAGTTTGTTATTAACCCAGTGGAGTGTTTTTGACTGCATGGCGGTGGGAAGTGGCTTTGCCTATTATTCCCTTTCTTCTATTTTGATTACACAGTTCAAAGAACCTTCTATGGGATTACAGTTAGCCACAGAGTTAGGAACAATTGCTCTTTTGGCAAATATTTTTCGTGAAATGATGGCACTTCTCGGTGCTCCTCTTATTCGGAAATACTTTGGGAGGCTGGCACCTATTTCTGCTGCCGGAGTTAATTCAATGGATGTATTATTACCTTCTATTACCCGGTATTCGGGAAAAGACATGATTCCGATTGCTATTTTTCATGGAATCTTGATTGACATGAGTGTTCCTGTGTTTGTTTCATTCTTTTGTAATTTATAAGGAACTGCATGTAAAACCGTTGTTTCCACATGCAATCAGCCATGTCTCAGCAATATAAATTGTTTTTCCTTTTCTCCTTTCATTAACCGTTGAAAGGTCCTGCTGATGGGGGTTCGGTAGTGAATGGACATCTTGTTTTCACCCTTTCATCCTCCTTTCATTTACAAAACTTCACACTGCTGAAGGCAGATTTTGAAAGGGCCGGGTAAGACGGCTGAAACGAGGATGAGGGGATATCCTGTCATTCTTAATAAACTAATTATCAGTGTGTTTTTATTAAAATGTAAGGATGAACGGACAAAAAGAAATAACCGACTTGGTGAGGGGAGGTAATCTGCCCTTACAGGAAAAACATACCGAGCTTTTTAAAAAAGATGGTGATGTTTTCAAAAAAGACCTTGATGTTTAATAATAAGCTCGGCATGTTTTTAAGAAACATCAAGGTCTTTTTGCAACATGCAGTGCGAGCTGTCTATTTGTAAAGTGTGTGTACGTACGCATCGGGTTATACACATACGGTGACACAAGCCTGCACGTACGTACGCACGAGCCTGTACATACGGTGGCATAAGCCTACACATACGTACGTACAAGTCTACACGTATATATGTTATTTTTTATTTCTTTTTGGCTGCAACGGCCAACAACACTCCCAGTACGATGCCCAATATGGCGGCAAACAGCACTCTCATATTCGGAGGGAGCAGGAAAGTGATGGTATGTGCCGGATACCAGAACAAAGGAATGGTTTTCTTGAATACGAATCCCCACAACACTGCCCAGTTCAGTTCCGTCATAATCCGTTTCATGGGGATGGGAGTGAGCAGTGCCTTTACCGAACCGCCGCAGTGACCTATGTGGGTGTCGGTTATCTTATGAAGAGTCATAAAGACGGGGGCAAAAATGCTGTTCATGGCTACCGATATGGCTAATGCTATCATTATTTTCTCAAAACACATCTCTCCGTTGATGGTGGAGGAAGCATTTGCCATACCCATATATTCCATAAACATCGGCACTCCTTTTGAGAAGATAATCATTGCCATATTGATGCCCATGCCAAGCAGTCCCCATACCACCATCCGGGGAATGATTCCGAAAGTCCGGTTGATATAAACACCGGTGCTGATGCGCAGTCCGATCATTTCGCCCATGGTAGAAAGGATGGCAAACTTCAGGAAACTCATGACCATGCCATGGGTGGCGTTAAAGGTTTTGTACCATTCATAAGCATCATCGCTTATAAAGAAGGGGAGAAAAATGGCTGTAGCCACCAAAAGAAAGATAAAATCGCTCTTTTTCATTGTTTAAGTTGTGTTTTTCAATAATATAATGGACAAACATACAAAAAAACTTCTAGGTTCCTATCAAAAGACTTTCTTTATTTTATTGTTTCTTATACCTGGAGTGAGAAAAATAATCGGAAAAAAATGAAGTGTTTGATAGGAAAGGTTGCTGTTGTGATTATAATATGTATTTTTGTGATAGAGTAATAATGAAATTCTTTGTATAGTATGAAGACACCTCTTCTCTCGTTTTTGTTTTTTCTGGTGATATTTGGAGCATGTATATCCGATAGGAAGCCGGCGTCGGCTGTTGATTATAGTTTATTGGTAAACCCGTTTATCGGAACAGATTTTACCGGGAATACCTATCCCGGTGCTCAGGCACCGTTTGGCATGGTTCAGTTGAGTCCGGATAACGGCTTGCCCGGTTGGGACCGTATTTCGGGTTATTATTATCCCGACAGTACCATTGCCGGTTTCAGTCACACGCATTTGTCGGGGACAGGGGCCGGTGATTTGTACGACATTTCCTACATGCCTGTCACCCTTCCTTATCGTGAAGCTGAAGCGCCTTTGGGCATTCATTCCAAGTTCCGGCATTCGGATGAAGAGGCTTCTGCAGGATATTACCGTGTATTGCTGAAAGATTATAATATAAATGTGGAGTTGACTGCCACGGAGCGTTGTGGCATTCAGCGTTACACTTTCCCAAAAGCGCAGTCTGCCGTATTCCTGAATTTGAAGAAGGCGATGAACTGGGATTTCACACAAGACTCCCATATCGAGGTGGTGGACTCATGCACCATACAGGGATATCGGTTCTCTGACGGTTGGGCACGTGGACAGCGTGTTTTCTTCCGTACCCGTTTTTCCAAACCGTTCCGGTCTTCCGAAATAGATACTACCGCCATCATACAGGATGGCAAGACCATAGGTACTGCATACGTGGCACGTTTCAACTTTGATACGACCGATGGGGAAGAGATAGTGTTGTGTACGGCTCTTTCGGGAGTAAGCATGGAAGGGGCAGCTGGAAACCTGGCGGCTGAGGCTCCTCATAATGACTTTGATAAGTATGTGGCGGAGACCAAAGAGAATTGGAACCGTCAGCTTGGGAAGATAGAGGTCAGGGGCATCTGTGACTTGGATGACAAGGTGAATTTCTATACGGCTTTGTATCGCACCATGATAGCGCCCACTGTCTTTAGTGATGTGGACGGTTCGTATTATGGACCTGATAAGAAAATACATAAAGCCGATGGCTGGGTGAACTATGGCACTTTTTCTTTATGGGATACTTATCGTGCCGCCCATCCGCTTCTTACTTATACCGAGCCTGTCCGCACCAATGACATGATAAAGTCTTTTCTTGCTTTTTATGACCAAAACGGCCGGCTTCCGGTTTGGAACTTTTGGGGCAGTGAGACTGATATGATGATTGGCTATCATGCTGTTCCCGTCATTGTGGATGCTTATTTGAAAGGAATAGGTGACTTTGATGCAGAGAAAGCATTGAAGGCCTGTGTCGCCACTGCCAACTTGGACAATTATCGGGGAATCGGGCTTTATAAGAAGCTCGGTTATATTCCTTATAATATAAAAGATGAGTATAATGCCGACAATTGGTCGCTTTCCAAAACACTGGAGTATGCTTTTGATGATTATTGCATTGCAGAGATGGCGCGCAAGATGGGAAAGACGGAACTGGCGGAAGAGTTTTACAAGCGTTCTCAAAACTACAAGAATGTATTCAATCCCGCTACAGGGTTTATGCAGCCCGTTGATGACAAGGGTGTTTTTATCCGGCCTTTCTGTCCCGATGACTATACAGCCCATATTTGCGAGAGTAACGGATGGCAGTATTTATGGTCTGTGCCTCAGGATATTCGCGGACTGATAACTTTGGTCGGAGGAAAAGACCGCTTTGCAGAGAAGCTCGATAGTATGTTTACGTATATCCCTGCCGGGAAGGAGGATTTGCCTATTTTCAGCACCGGTATGATTGGGCAGTATGCTCATGGCAATGAGCCGAGCCATCATGTCATTTATTTGTATAATAAAGTACGTCAGCCGTGGAAGACTCAGAAGTATGTGGCACAGGTGATGCATCATCTTTATTTCAATGCACCTGCCGGACTGTGCGGCAATGAAGATTGCGGTCAGATGTCTGCCTGGTATGTATTCAGTGCCATGGGCTTTTATCCGGTCAATCCGGTAAGTGGTGAATATGAAATAGGGACTCCGTTATTTCCCGAAATGCGTATGCATCTTGACAACGGGAAGACTTTTACAGTGCTGGCACCGGCTGTCAACCGTGAGAATATCTATATCCGGTCGGTCAAGTTGAACGGAAAGCCATACGATAAGAGTTATATCACCCATCAACAGATAATGGACGGGGCTACTGTGGAATTCGAGATGAGTTCCGAACCGGGAGAGATTTGGTATCGATAATCCGTTTCATCGGAAATAAAATAACATCAAATAGAAAACAATGAAATTCAATAGACTCGTAAGCGGTTGTTTGGTAGGATTATTATGTTTGAGTGCATGTTCTACCCAAACAACGGAAATGAAAGAATACACCGGTTATGTCAATCCTTTCATCGGAACGGGAGGACACGGACATACGCATCCGGGTGCCATGTTGCCTCACGGAATGATTCAACCGGGTCCTGATACGCGTATCGATGGCTGGGACTCCTGTTCGGGCTACTATTACGAAGATTCCACCATCAATGGTTTTGCCCACACACGCCTTAGCGGTACGGGCTGTGCCGATTTCGGTGATTTTCTTTTGATGCCTACCGTAGGTGAGCAGAAGGTGGAATATCTTGGGAAAGAGAGTCAGCAGCGTCCTTTCGCTTCTGCTTTTTCGCACAGGAACGAGTATGCCGAACCGGGATATTATTCGGTTTTCTTGGATACTTACGGTGTGAAAGCCGAGCTGACGGCCACTGAGCGTGCCGCCATGCACCGTTATACGTTTCCTGAAAGCAAGGAATCGGGTTTCATTCTGGATATGGACTATAATATTCAGCAGCAAACCAATCAGGTCATGGAGGTGGAGGCTGTCAATGATACCGTGCTTTGCGGATACAAGCGCAGTGCTTATTGGGCTTGGCAACAAGATCTTTATTTTTATGCTGTTTTCTCAAAGCCTTTTACCCATACTCTTTATACCGATACCATCGAGGAAGGCGGACAGCAGATTCCTGTCTGCAAAATGTTGCTCCGTTTTGATACGGCTGAAGATGAACAGGTAATGGTTCGTTTCTCCATCTCGTCTGTCGATGGTGAAGGAGCCAGGCAGAATCTGTTGGCTGAGTTGCCCGACTGGGATTTTGACAAGGTGCGTGCCGATGCCCGAAAGACTTGGAATGATTGTCTTTCAAAGATAGAGGTGAAAACGGAAGACCCCGACCAACTTGCCATTTTCTATACTGCCATGTATCATGCATTCTTGAGTCCGAACTTGTTTACCGATGTAGACGGGCGTTATTTGGGGATGGATTTAAAAGTGCACACCACCGATAAGGAAGATCCTGTTTACACCACTTTTTCTATTTGGGACACATTTCGTGCGTTGCATCCTTTGCTCACCATCATAGACCCTCATACCAACGAAAGCTATATCCGTTCATTGTTGAAGAAACAGCGTGAGGGAGGTGTTTTCCCGAAATGGGATTGTGCTGCCAACTACACGGGAACGATGATTGGCTATCATGCTGCCTCTATCATCACCGATGCATACGTGAAGGGCTATCGCGATTTCGATGTTCGCGAAGCCTACCAAGCCTGTCTCCGTACTGCCGAATACGACACGACCGGCATTGTCGGTCCGAAGTGGCTGGTTCCTTTTGTGATGCCCCGTGCCCGTTATTACAAGGATGCGCTGGGCTATATTCCTTGCGACCTCGAAAACGAATCGGTGGCAAAGGCATTGGAATATGCATACGATGATTGGTGTATATCCGTATTGGCAGATAGTTTGGGAGATGTGGAAACAAGAGATAAATATGCTCGTTTTGCCGGGGCATATAAGTCTTACTTCGACCCCGAAACCCGTTTTATGCGCGGGCGGGACAGTAAGGGGAAATGGCGTACTCCGTTCAATCCTCGTTCGTCTACCCATCGCAGTGACGATTGCGAAGGTACGGCTTGGCAGTGGACTTGGTTTGTGCCTCACGATGTGCCCGGTCTGGTTGGCTTGATGGGAGGAGAGGAGGCTTTTGCCGGTAAGCTGGATTCCCTGTTCACTGTTTCTTCCGAGCTTGAAGGGGAGACGGTTTCGGCAGATATTTCCGGTCTTATCGGGCAATATGCTCACGGCAACGAGCCGAGTCATCATGTAATATATATGTACAACTACGCCGGACGCCCCGACAAGGCGGCGCCGCTCCTGCGCAAGATGATGAACGAGATGTACACCGACCAGCCCGACGGACTCTCAGGCAACGAGGATGTGGGCCAGATGTCGGCATGGTATGTCATATCGACACTCGGTCTTTATCAGGTCGATCCCGTCGGCGGACGCTTCGTCATAGGCACACCGCTGTTCGACAAGGCGACAGTGAACGTGGGCAACGGCAAGACATTCACCGTAGTGGCAAAGAACAACAGCGACCGCAACATCTATGTGCAGGGCGCACGCCTCAACGGAAAAACCTACACCAAGTCGTACATCGACTTCAACGACATACGCCACGGCGGTACGCTCGAACTCATAATGGGTGCGAAGCCGTCGAAGTGGGGTACAAAGGTGGCCGACCGCCCATAGGACGCTGCCTCGGCAAAGGTGCGTAATTTGACCAAATCCAAAATAACCAATAATGAACCATGGCACATTCCCTGTCCGATGCGTGGCTGGGAAAGCCATTAAATCAGTATTTGTATATGAAACTGAATCTAAGTTCACAGATTGTGCTGAACAAAGTTCCCGAGCAATACTACCGCCCTCGCACGGCAGTGGAACGCTCTGAAATCACACGTTGCGAGAAAATCTTCACCGACATCTATCCCAAAGTGGAGCAGGGTGCGGCAGTTATCGCCGACACCGTAGAGGCAGAAATAAAGCGTGCACAGGAAGCCGGACGCAAATATGTAATGGCTCTCGGCACCGGTCTGTCGCTCACTCCCGTCTATGAAGAACTCATACGCCGCCACAAGGACGGCGGACTGTCGTTCGAGAATGTAGTGGTGTTCAACGCATACGAGTATTTCCCGCTCAGCACCGACAGCAAACACAGTGCGATAGGACAGCTCCGTGAGCGTCTGCTCGATCATGTTGATGTGAAAGCCGAGAACGTGCACACTCCCGACGGAAGCATCGAACAGGAAGATGTTTTTGAGCATTGCCGTGCCTACGAGCAGCTCATCGCTGCCGAAGGCGGCCTCGACATAGCCCTGCTCGGTATCGGACGCATGGGCAACATCGCTGCCAACGAGCCGGGTTCGAGCCTCTCTTCGGCAAGCCGACTCATCCTTATCGACCAGACAGCGCGTGACGAGATGTCGAACAGCTTCGGAACTCTCGACCAGGTGC
>OJNH01002393.1_pt1 | contig 13188 bp, 10 predicted proteins | sample 1597361 | NCBI WGS metagenome assembly OJNH01 (sample SAMEA2452136, study PRJEB22498) | human gut metagenome | biome: human feces; feature: human gut; material: feces | place: Australia | collected 2012
AGCCTTCACAACTGGTTTCAAGAGCCAATGTACAGATAAAATCAGCACATCTTTCCGTCATACGACTATAATTATTAAGGAATCCATCAAAAGTTTCAGCAATAGAAACAGCCTCACATTCGTCATTCAAACATGCATACTCATGTGAACAAATTTCAAGTTGAACCTGTTTTCCTAAAATAGGTAAATCCTGTACTTTACGAGTATATGTTCCATGATATTTTTGTGTTATACGATTACACTTTGGACATTTACAGCTGCTTGAAGTTGATTTCATCTGAATTATAATTTTATCACTTTGCTGATAAATATCTGTTATCATCAAATCCTTTTCCGGGTAAAATTTATCTAAGCATAATGTATTATTAGACTTTGCCATAAATAACTCTCCTCATGCATCCTAATATAAACATTATACTATATATCTGATTATACTAAAAGGGTTAAAACGGATAATTGCGGAATAACCATCGGAACTGGAATATTCATTTTACTTTACTCTATTTTATCAATTGTACCATCTTTAAACCAAACGATTCTATCCGCATACTCAACAACTTCCTGATTATGACTTACCATCACAATAGTACATTTCTTTTCGCTATTAAGCTTTTTCAATAAACATAATACTTCTGTACCAGTTTTAGAGTCTAGATTTCCTGTTGGTTCGTCTGCCAAAATAATCCTAGGATTCATAATAAGTGCACGTGCTATTGCCACTCTTTGCTGTTCGCCTCCCGATAACTCATTCGGATATTTATTTCTTTTATCATATAAACCTACTTCTTTCAAATACTTGCATGCAATATCAGTATACTCTTTGACTGACTTTCCCGATAACATCACTGGTATTAAAACATTATCTAATACCGAAAAACCTGAAACAAGATTATATGCTTGAAACACAAAGCCTATATTATTTAATCTAAAATCACTTTTCTCCTTTTGTGATAACACCGAAACTTCAATATCATCTATTAGCACTCTTCCATTATCTAGGTTTTCTAACAATCCTATAAGATAAAGCAACGTTGACTTTCCAGAACCAGATGGACCTAAAATAACAACGAATTCTCCCTCTTCAATTGAAAGCGATACCTCTCTCACAGCTTGTGTTTTTACTACTTCTGAACCATATGATTTACTTATATTCTCTACTCTTATCATCACTATCTCCAAAAAACTAATTTTCTTTTAACTTTATTTTTTCTACAACATTAATACGGGAATTCTTTATACCATAATACACTGCAAATCCCAATCCTATCACTATTGTTACTAGACATAATGCCACACAATATCCAACGCTAAATTGATAATCCATTTCTCTCCTTGTTACTGTTGACATACATGCGATTAATACACGAGAAAAAACAGGTGCCATAAATAAACTTATTATAGATGAATACACAAAAACAATTAAAATATCAATCACAATTGTTTTTAAAATAAATCCTCTAGAACTTCCTATTGCAATTATTGAAGCATATATCCCTTGCTGCTGCTTAACATAAGAATACAGAATATTAATAACACTAGCAAATGCAACTATAACTATTGCAATACACATAATATTCAGAATAGTAATATTTCCTACAATTTCTTGTATCATTTCATTCTTATATTCCTCTATGTTCATTGAAGCAGAAAATGATAATCCCTTTTCCAAAATCGTTTCTAATATTTCATCACTATTTTGTTCGTTGATTAAACCCACTCTATAGACATACTGTTTATAAGGATACTCCGCAGCTAATTGCGAATTATATGAGTAGATTCTTTCATCCAAATAATCCCCACTTTCTACTATCCCAACTACATAAAACTCATATTTCTTTTCTTCAATTATAACTTCATATTTTGAATTTTCGGTCCACCCTAAACGTTTCGCCAGATTTGATGTTAAAATAATATTTGTCCCAGTTTTTTTCTCCTCTAATAAGGAGACATCAACATTATTTGCTAACATAAAGGTTTCGATATCATTTATATTTTCAATTACTACATCATAACCATTGATTTTAACCTCAACCAACGACACTTCATCAATAAAACTTATCCCCTCTATCATAGCCATTTTCTCTACTTCATCATCCTTCAATGCCTCGTTTGTAATTAATTGAAGATGATAATTATATTTTTCGTCAATTTCATTTCTAATAGAGTTAGCAAAGCAATCAAAATTACAATATACTCCTGTAGAAACAATTATAGCAATTGTATAAATAATGAAAACAACTAATATATTTCGCTCCGTTGCAATGAAATTTTTTATTGCAAATGAAGTTGATTTAAAATCAAAAATTGCAAATATTCTTAATAATGCTTTGTTAAGATAATTTAAACACTGAGAAAGAATATAAACAATTAAAAACATGGATATTCCCATATATAAGACACTTATTATCATTCTCATGATAATCTGATACTGACTGAACCACAAATAAAAACTATCGCCAATAATTCTCATTGCCAATAATAACAGTATACTTATTATAAACGTTGACAACTTGTGTTTTTTAAATTTTATATTCTCCTGATTCCCCCTCAAATTTTCAACAATTGAATTTTTCTTGGTTTTTCTTATAACTACCACATAGACAATTGTTAAGATACACACTTCTAAAACAATACATAGGATGACCCCCATTCCATCAAAATATTTCAATTCATAGAAACTGAAGTCTTTAAATAATCTCGTTTTCTTAATCAGAAATAATCCTAATACACTTAAGAATATTCCGAAAATTAATGCAAAACTCGCGATAATATATAATTTGCACAAATATATTGAATAACATCTTCTATCTCTGATGCCAAATGATTGTAATTGCCCAATACTCTGCTGTTCCTTCAACATAGTCATGGCAAATGAATTATAAACAATTATTGAACATACGACCACCGCCAAACACATTAGTAGCATTATCCCCGTTACTATGTCACTATACTCAGTTCTATAATCCTCTAACGATTCTGTTAAAGTCTTTACCCTCATCATACTGAAATTGTCTTTGATTTCACTCTGAAATTGTAATATTTCTTCTTGTTGGACATTTACTATAAAAAACACACCTGCATCTGAAAAATCAACACTATTTTGAGGCACTGCAATAGAGTAACCTATTTCACGGATTATTTCAAATTGAGTATCTTGTTTAGAAGTTTCTAAATAAATTTCATCCTCATTACATTTTATATAAGTATTCTCCACTTCTTCTACATCAAGTTTATTCAAAAAAGAACTATTCGCAACAGCTTTCAAATTCTCACATTTAAAAAAACCTTTTTTAATTTCTTCGTTGTAATCTATACCTATAATGGCAACTTGCATTTTATCATAATCTGTATAAATTAATTTTCTCTCAACATAATCATATGGCTCTAAGCAAAGCTTTAGTTGATTATAATCTTCTTCTGTCAAAGCACTATTGCACCATAAAGCAACATTATATCCATTGAATACACTATCATTTTTTTTTGCACTAATACTATCCAAGTTAATATTAATAATATATGAAAAATAAATTAAGAAAACCGAAAAAAGAATAGGCAATAATAAAATAATTATTTGCTTCTTTTCGTTTTTTATTGTCTTTAATAAATATCTAAACATGATGACGTGTTTATGTATAAATACATACCTTTCTTCCTATTTACTATATTTTCTAATTTTAATTATTCTTATTGATAATTTATACATACCATATATAAACAAAATACAAATTACAATTCCATACATGAAAGTTCCAATATTATTTCTGTTTATCCCACTATTCAAAGCTAAAATGATTGTACTAGCTGCATCAAACAAGTTGCATCCTATTATCCACAGCATAATTATAATAGCAAATACATAAGCTATCAAATATATAAGCAACACCTTTTCTTTACGTTTTCCATATAATGCTTTCTTACTAAACACCTTTTTAATAAATGATGATATTTCCATATGTAAATTAGAAACTCCTAGATAATCTGATAACATCCAATAACCATCACTTTTAATGAAAATATTAAAGTTAGCAAATATAAACAACTCAGAAATAATTGTTATATTTAAACTTTGTATATCACCAATACAAGCAAAAAAAATCAACAAAATATAAGATGCTATAAGTTGAAAATATATCCCGCCAAAATTTACCACTTGACGCTGGTTTCTAGGCAAAGCCCAAGTTGAAGTAACGTCCGTAAACATCACAGGTTTAACAAAATAAAATGCTCCTCCAATCCGTTTAGGATTTAACCCAAATTTTAGAGTAGCTGTTGCATGACCATATTCATGAATAAAAATTACAACAGCATTTATTAAAATAAACTTAATAACCCCCCTTTCAAAAAATAAATCTTTTGTTATTAACGTAAGTTGTTCATGAAAAAAAAAGATACACAAAAAATTTATCACAAAAAATATTGAAATATTGATTGTCATTACCCTTTTAGAAAAAAGCCCTATTAACATTTTTAGTTTGGATATGTTCTTTTCAGATACTAAGGTAAATCTTCCCCACAACAAATCATTTTTTGCCAATTTTAACATATCAGAATCATTATGTGCATCTTCAAAAAAATTATTTTTCACCAAAAAATCATTATAAACCGTTTCTATTAAATTTACAGCAATATTCTCTCCATACTTTTCTTTAATTAAAACTTGTAGTTCCGAAGGGCTATCGCATTCATTAATATTTTCTATAACCAACTTCATATGTTTAGAAATATTCCAATATTTTCCACTGTAACTTAATACATATCGTTCTGGTTCATCACAATCAAATTCTGATATTATATAATCATTGACTATCTTTTTCATTGCTATTCTTCCTATTGCATTTTCCTTATATTATACAGTAGTACATCATTTATCATTTCTTTATAATTTCCACACTCCGGATTATCTATTTCTCCCGTATTCACAATAGCATGCATTGGGCATCCACCTCGACATATTAATGCATACGCACAAGCATTACACTTCTCCATATTATATGTCTTACGATTTTTCCACACTTCAAAATATTCATTAAAAACTATTTCTCCGTCCTCCTTTAGGAAACCCACGGACAGTTCTTTTCTTCCTGCTGCTTCCCAACAAGGATAAACATTTCCATCCATATCAAATCCCAATATAGAACCACTTGCTCCACAATATGTAGGTGAATAGTATGGCATCTTCTTTTCCTTGAACAAACGCTCCAGTCTCATATTAATTCTTGCATGCTCATAAAAATGGTTTACTTTTAAATCATCAGCTTTTTGCTTAGCAACTATGTGCTCATTTACCTTTTGAACTGGATTCTTTTCATAACACGCATGTAAACTTCTAAAATAATATGAAAATTTTTCATTTGACAACCAACCCATGTTTTTATAAAATTCTATTAGCGGTTCAATTTTGGAGGCGCTCATATCATCTAGATTACTTATTAAATCAATTCTTGCATGTGTGTTTTTTAAAATATAATCTATATTCTTTGTTATTTTCTCAAATGTATCAAATCGATCCTTATGCACTCTCCTGACGTTATTAACATCTTTAATACCATCCAATGTCATTTCCAAATGTGAAATCAGCTTATTCTCTATAAGATAAAAATACGAGTCTAAATCATACCCATTTGTCACAGCAGAAATCTCAATATTGTATTTTTGTGCTTTGTGTGCTATATAATCAACAATTTCAACATTTTCCTTTAATAATGGCTCGCCACCAAATAAGGTTACATTTTTGATCTCTTTTCCCTCGCTTAAGGCTTTTTCAATGCATTTGAAAATTCTATCTACTTCCTTTGGAGTAATTGCTTTCTTTCTTGATTCGCTAGAACAACTTACTGAACCGTTTTCAAAACAATATGGACATCTAAAATTACAGTCATGTGTTACAACAATTACTACTGAATAGAACTTTTTCCCCTTATCAAGTAGCATAGAGATACTCCTATGTTGTTCCATTTCTTCTACTTCCGTCTTTGCAGTTACAAAGCCTCTTTTTAGCATATTATTAAAAACCTCTCTATCAAAGATTTTTAAATAATCACCATATGTCATTTCACATGACTTAATAACATCAATCTTATCTTTCTCAAAACAAGATAATGCACCTGTCGTTCCATGTAATATATAACATTTTTGTTTTTCGTATAAATATATATTATAACTACTTGCTCTATACATTCTTTCACCAATTCAAAAATGAATCAAAAGTCCTTTCCATTATTTTTGCAATATTTTCTTTATTTCCTCACATATCTTCAACGAAATTGCTGATGTCAACAGTATACTTTCATATGAAAGTACATATTTATAAATTTGCCCATTCTTCTCATATTTCACTTCTGCAACTTTTATGAATGGAGAAGAACCAATGAATCCCTCTTCTTCATCTATTACTCTAGATAAATATACTGCAACATTCTCTAATATATTATTTATTTTCACGCTACTAATTGATTTGCATTTTAGCAAATCAATTAGAATTAATATGCAATACAAATAATCATTTATAACAAAATTATCCTTATACCTACCTTCTTCATCAAATAACTCTAGGATATTTTTCAGAATTTCATCTATTATTTCATCACTTTTATTATTCTGAATAATAGCGCGCGTACATACATATGTACCATACATTTTTCCGCAATACCAACTACTATGCCAAAATCCATCTTCATCCTGACATTTTTTCAAATATGCGATACCTCTTTCGACATATTTTTTTATATCCTTATTATATTGCTCATATATGCTAATTGCATGGATAAAATTAGCAACAACCTCTGAATCCTGCCTAATCTTCCATCTTTGACTTGCAAATTCCATTCCGTATTTTTCTTGTTCACTTAAATTGTCTGATGATAACATCCATGTATCAATAGCACCATTCTCTTTTATGCAATTTAAGAGGACAAAATCTATCGCTTCATTAACTTTTTCACACAAAGCTTTATCTTTGGTATAATTTGCAAATTTTGTCACCTCCGATAATGTATCAATATCTGGCGCTAGTTCTTTCAAATCCGGGAAATAACTCCAGCCTGCTTTATAAAACTTGGTAACATTCTGTAATAAGAAATCAATATATCGAGAATTTTCAATTTCTTTTAATTGCACTCCAAAACTCGTCAAATCATTTAATACATTCAATAAATATGCTCGTCCAAAAATATCGCCCGCTTGATTTATATTACTCTGATATCCTTCACTAGCAGGAAAAGACATATAATGTACAATCTGAGAAAAGCCACCATTATTATAAGTTTTTCTCAGAAATAAATCAATTTTATTAGTCAACTCATCCAAAGAATATATATTAACTCTTTCCTTAACGACAGAGTAATCTGCATTAAAATTTCTCTGCATAATATCTCCATATATCATCTGAGCCTTTGACTTTAACAAATATATATTCTTTAACCACCCTTCACCTCTACCCGCTTTCGCTATTGCTTTATCGCAGTTATAATTTATCAACTGAAATACTTTCTCAATTCCGTTTACTTCATGAAGTTGGGTATAATAATTTCCTTTTTCCTTATTTATTTGCTCAGTTAGCCAAGTATGTCTTCCAGCTTTTAAATCTTGCTTAATATCCTTAAAATCATCTAACAATTGAAAAGCTTCATAAAAACAATCTTGAGAGTCTTCCAACAACGCTATTCTTTCAACTCTCCCAGTTTTAACTGCCATTGCTGCTACGAAGCATTTTGCAATGGCAGATTTTCCTTTCAACACATATGTATATTCTTCATAATCTCTACAGGTTTGTTTTTCTAATTTAAGAGCACGAATATACTCTTCTATATATTCATGCATTTTTTGGAAATAAAGTTCTTCCTGTGGATGCATAAATTTGACTAGAGCTTTTATACTTTCTTGTGCCAAAAAACTATTATAAAATAACTCCTCAACATTTGGCATCAAATCCCCATCTAATTGCTTATCAAAAGTGATAATGTACTTAAAATACAATATACCACATACTGATAAATCAACAAATAAATCTTCATCCATTTCTGGAAAATCTTCTCGAAACATACAAGGATACATATAATATGCATTTAATCTTGTATCTTCAAAATCCAGTTCAAACAAGCTACTGTAGTAGTCTTTATATTTCAGCAATCTATCTTTTACTTTTAATCCAATAGCCAAATCAGTTTCCTTAAAAATATCATACAAAGCCAATTAAATTACCCTCGCTCCTAATTTCTTGTCATATTTATATTTTATAAAGTGTTTTCTACCCAAGACACACATGAAAAACCACAAATGAACATACGGCCATATCATTCTTTTGATACGGCCGCATATAAGCACTTAAGCACCTGTTTCGCACATTGCTACCCAAGCTAATTCTTGACGCTCTTCTAATTCTACAGCTAATCTAGCTTCAACTGCAGTCTCATCAATCGTATCAAGTTCTAATGTTTCATTAAAATCAGACATGTCTCTTTCCTCCTCCCAATTATATTTATCAGAAACTTTACTAAGCAAATCCTGATTATGTATTTTCTTTATCTCTGATATTGATTTATTATATAAAATCTTCCAAAATCTGTCAAGTATAGACTTCTTTGAACGATAGCGTAAATTTATTGCAAAAAAATAAATTTACGCTATCAGAAAACAATAATTTCTTGACATCATTAAATTATATATATATACTTTTCTTACAAGCATCAATTTTCTTGCTGTTTAAAGTCTTATTAAGTCTTATTCCAAATATTTATACGAAAGTTGGTAAATTATATGAAAAATATTAATTCTTTTAATAGCGTAATTTTAGTAGACGAAAATGATAATGCTATAGGTATATGTGATAAACAAAAAGCACATAAAACCCCCTGTTTACATAGAGCTTTCTCTATTTTTGTATTTAATCGCAAAGGAAAACTATTACTTCAAAAACGCAATGAAAACAAATATCACTCTGGTGGTCTATGGACAAATACTTGCTGTAGTCATCCTCAAAGCGATTCCGAACTAATACAGAATGCGACCATTAGACTAGTTGAAGAAATGGGTATAATATGTCCCTTAGAACATTTATTTTCTTTTTGTTATAAAACTAAACTAGAAAATTTATACGAGTATGAATACGATCATGTATTAATTGGATTCACAGATTCTATGCCTCATATAAATAAATTCGAAGTTTCTGAATGGAAATGGGAATCTTTAAAATCAATAAAAGATCAACTTATAACTAATAGCGACCAATATACATATTGGTTTAAATATATAATAGATAATTATTTTGATATATTACAAGACGAAGTTGATAGATTTATTGCAAACTCAAAACTTAACACAGTGCATAATGAAGATTTATATATTAAACAAATAAATCTTCAAAAAAAAATTGAGCAGGTTATTCACAAAGAACTTATTACTGATTATAGTTTACCAAAAGAGCTTATTAAAAGCATTGAGGACAGTATCAAAATCAATGGTAAATGCAAACGTTCTCTTATATTATATCTTTGTAACAAACTTATAAACGATGTAAATATGAACGATTTATCATATGTAGCAGCTAGTATAGAACTTATGCAAAATGCTAGTCTTATACATGATGATATCATTGATAATGCTGAAACTAGAAGAGATGACGAAACAATTAATAAAAAATATGGTACAAATACTGCCATAATAAATGGTGATTATGTTATATTCAATTCATATAATATACTATCCTGTTTATCTAATAAAAGTAAAAATCAGACCCTTCGTATTTTGAAAGTCTTAAATAAAGCATATATAGATATGTCTTTAGGCTTGCGCATGGAAGAGAAAATAATCAATAATTTTTCTTTTGGCGAAAACTATTACATAACTCTAATCGAAAGAAAAACAGCTTCATTCTTTGCTAGTGTATGTGCATCAGGTGCAATATTAGCTAATGCGTCTGAAGACGACACTCTGTTATTGCAACAATTTGGCTACTTTTATGGTTTGGCATATCAAATAAGAGATGATTTAATGCCATTTATTAGTGATTATTCTAAAACAACCAAAGATATAGACGCAGATATAAAAAACAAATTGGTCACTTTACCATACCTATACTGCTATAATGAGCTTAATGAACAAAATCAGTTACTTATGAGATACTATTTTGAAGATAACCATGATGTAAAACCTGATCAAATATATTCTTTAGTTAATTCTACAACAGCCATAAACAGATGTTTAATTTTAATTGTTGAATATGTTTATAAAGCATTAAATATATTAAAAACCTTCAATGACTCTAGTGCCAAACATGATTTAAAACAATTGACACTAAAACTTCTGAAATAGATTCCCTCTACAGTTAATGAGGAGGGGTGCTTTAACAAATGAAGGAAGTGATGCGGCTCTTTTTGAGGTAATAGAAAGGGTTATAATTCTATTACCTCAATGATAACTGACTATTGAGCGTTTACATTTCAGAAGTCTTATTATGCATCTCCTCTTTGACTTCAAATAGCTCTGATGTTTTGGTAGTTCCGGTATAGTGGATGTTAAATACGGAATCGGACTCCAGTAAAAGCATATCTGCAATATACTGTGCAATCTCCTCCTCACTTCCAAGTGCCCTTCCGGATGTTGTTGCAGCTTTGTTTAAGTCAACATTGACAAATACGCTGTAATAGCTGTCTTCCAATCCGTCCAGAGGATAGTATTCATTATACTCTTCCTGTGTAATCTTTCCGGCATTCAGATTGTCCTTCAAATGCTGCTCTGTTGTCACCATTCCACCAGCCTGACACTTTGAAATTGCAAGGCTTACCACCCTGTCCGGGCTGTAAGATACTGCCTGTGGTTCTGGTTTTGGTTCCGGTTTTTCTTCCGTAAGTAGGTAATCATCCGTATCTGTTAGCGCCCATATTTTTCTGATACACTCTTTTCATAACAAAGGAAGGAAACTGTATCATTATGAAAACAGATGAAAAAATTACACTGTGGTCTGAAAGAATCCGTGCATTCCAATCCAGTGGGCAGACTTGCAAAGCATGGTGTCAGGAACATCACGTTCCAGTCTCTACAATGAATTACTGGTTGCGCAAGCTGAAAACATTGGACGAACAATCGGATACTGATATGATTTTTGCAAAAATGCCAACAGAAAAAGAAATTTCGACGAATGAGACTTTGAACACCAGTCTGTCTCCAGTCCGTATTTTTATCACTAACAGTATTCGGATTGAAGTGATGCCAGATTGCCCTTCAGAGCTTTTTAGTGTTCTGATTCAGGGATTAAAAGACCATGCTTGATCTGGCAGGTGGCACAACCGTTTACCTTACCTGTGGAGCTACCGATCTGAGAAAAAGCTATTACGGACTGGCTGCAATTATCAAGCTGAAATTCAAACTTGATCCCTATTCGCGCTGCATGTTTGCGTTCTGCAACCGCAGGCGGACTTCTATTAAAATTCTGCAATGGGATGGATCCGGTTTCTGGATTCTGATGAAGAGGCTTGACAGGGATTCCTTTCACTGGCCGGATACTCCGGATGAACTACAGAAAGTAACCCTGAAAGAAATGCATTGGCTGTGTGATGGACTTTCGCTTACTCCAAAGGGCGCTTTTGAAGAAAGGCATCCAAAGATTGTTGTATAAAGAACAAATTGGTCAATTCGCAAAAAGCACGAAATAATCGTGGATATCGGTATATATTCCTACACTGTAAAACGTTGATTTTTCTCGAATAACAGGCTTTTTTAAGTTATACTTGAATTATCATATAAGAGTTTGGAGATTACCGGATGGATCCGTTTTTTACAGAGGAACAGCTGAATAACATGAGCCGCGAAAACATGATGGAAGTTATGAGAATCATGCAGAATCAGGTTCGTAAAAAAGAGACTGAGGTACAGCTTCTGAAAGATAAGCAGAAGGAACTGGAATTTATGAATGCAATGCTTTCAGATCGTCTTGCTCTCGCACAGAGAAGACGTTTTGGTTCTTCCAGTGAAAAATACGCAGATGGATATGAGCAGATGGATCTGTTTAATGAAGCTGAAGCCAATGCCGATACGGATGCTGCTGTGACTGAAGAGGAAATTATTATTCCCTCTCACAAACGGAAAAAACGCACCGGCAAAAAGGAAGATGACCTTTCAAATTTCGAAGTGACAGAAACAATCGAATATAAACTGACTGGTGAAGACCGCTATTGCCCGGACTGTGGAACAAAGTACAAGGTTGTAACAAAAGAAGTTGTAAAACGGCTGAAATTCATTCCATCCACTTTTGAAGTTGTAGAAGAAGTAACCTATGTATACAGTTGCCCAAAATGTGGTGCTATGATCCGGCCTGAAAAAGAGCTGCCGCTGATCAAGGGAAGCATTGCCACTCCTTCGCTGGTTGCTGGAATCATGAATGCAAAGTATGTCAATGGTATGCCGCTGGCAAGACAGGAACGTGAATTCGCAAGGTATGACTTAAACCTATCGACAAAAACAATGGCAAACTGGATCATCAGCTGTGCAGACCGGTATCTGGGACTGCTTTATGGTCAGATGAAGGAAGAATTCCTAAAGAGCAGATACATCCATTGCGATGAAACCAGGATCCAGGTGATTGATGAACCGGATCAGAAAGGATCCTCTCAAAACTGGATGTGGGTGTACCTGACAGACCGTTACAGTGAAGCCCCACAGATGGTTCTCTTTGATTATGAGAGAACGCGTGCCGGATATCACCCGGTAAACTTCCTTGGAGATACATTTCATGGATATCTGACGTGTGATGGATATCAGGCGTATCATGGACTGAACGATTCCATTACCGTAACCGGATGCTTTACCCATGCGAGACGCCGTTTTGATGCTGCACTCACGGCATTAAAAAAGGATTTCACAAAGGAGCAGCTGAAAGAAACAGTTGCATATCAGGCAATGACGAGGATCGGAATCCTGTATAAAGTGGAGGAACTGATCAAAGATAAGACACCGGAAGAACGGTATCAGGAACGTCAGAAACAGTCGCGTCCAGTGGTGGATGCCCTGTTTGAATGGCTGCATTCGATGGAAGATTCTGTAGACAGATCTTCCCTTATTGGTGATGCCATTTTATATACGCTGAATCAGGAAAACTATCTCAGACGATATCTGGATGACGGACATCTGAGCATTGATAATAATAGTGCGGAGCGCGCCATCAAAAATTTTGCGGTCGGTCGCCGAAACTGGCTG
>OJNH01002395.1_pt1 | contig 13183 bp, 9 predicted proteins | sample 1597361 | NCBI WGS metagenome assembly OJNH01 (sample SAMEA2452136, study PRJEB22498) | human gut metagenome | biome: human feces; feature: human gut; material: feces | place: Australia | collected 2012
ATCGTCTACAACGATTTCTACACCCGTAGCAGCCTCCAGAGCGCGAATATTTCGTCCCTCACGGCCGATAATGCGTCCTTTTACTTCGTCGGAATCAATATGGAATACAGTAACAGAATTCTCTATAGCTGTTTCGGTTGCTACCCGTTGAATGCTTTGGATAACTATTTTCTTTGCTTCTTTATTGGCGGTCATTTTGGCGTCATCCATAATATCGTTGATATAAGATGCTGCCTGTGTTTTAGCTTCTTCTTTTAAAGATTCCACCAAGCGTTCTTTTGCTTCCTCGGCCGATAATCCACTGATTGTTTCCAGTTTCTCGCGTTCCTGCATCTGCAGTTTTTCCAATTCGTCTTTTTTCTTGTCTACTACAACTAGTTGTGCTTCCAGATTCTCTTTGATAGCGTCGGCTTCGTTGCGTTTACGTTGTAACTCCTCTTGTTTTTGGTTAAGCATTAACTCGCGTTGTTTCAACTTGTTTTCAGCTTGTTGAATGCGTTGGTTACGTACCGATACTTCCTTTTCTAAATCGGCTTTTTTGTTAAGAAACTTTTCTTTAACCTCCAGAAGCTTGTTCTTTTTGATAACTTCTGCTTCTGCCTGTGCATCTTTTAGAATTCGGTTATACTTGCTTTTCATCACATATCTGAAAATCGTATAACCAATTATAACTCCAATAATAGCACAAACAACTGCTGTTATGATTGTCGTCATTGTCTATGAATTATATATTAAATAAAAAACGCACTACCTCTATCCAAAGAACCCTTCTCTTTAGGATAAAATGCAGTGCGTGATACGTTTCTAAAATGTTAAACTTTTATTCTTCATTTCTGAAAAACTCTTCTAATTCAGAAGTGAGTTCTTTCAGTTTGTCCTTAAAAGGCTGCGTATCGTTTTTATCTTCCAAACTCAAGGATTTGTAAGAAAAGTCAAAGGCCACCATTGCCATAAGCTTTTCTATTCCCTCCTTAGGAAAGTGAATCCGATACTTGTTCAGTTTATCATTGATCTGCTTGGCTGCTTTACGAAACATTTCCTCTTCCCTTTCCGAATGGATTGTCATGGGAAATGTCATATCCGCAATCACCAGATTTATTTTCCTTATATCGCTCATAATACAGTTATTTTATTTGTTTTAACCATTTAATAAAGCGATACATTTATCGACCTCGCGCACTAGCTTTGATAATCGTTGTTTTGTATCTTTTGCTTCGCTATCGTTGATACTGATTATCTTCGCTAATTTAAGATTAGCATATTTAGTGTCCAGACTCTTATAATTGCTTTGTATTTCCTCTATTGTTTCGTCTTTCTTACGAATTACTTCTTTTAACTCTTCGTTTTTTTGCTTTAATTGCTGATATTCATAAAGCAAATGACGAAGCCTAGCTTCAAAAGTACTTAGCAATTTTTTATCTTCTTCCGTCATGCTAAACTAAAATTGTATACAAAAATAAGCGTTCTCTGTGGATTATGAAAGCTTTTTGCAAAAAAAGTTAAGAAAAAAAGAAAGAATTAATCTTCATTCTTTGGTTTCGGTTCTTTTTTTGCTAACAAAACGATATTATATACGTATTCTGTCATCCATTTGGGAGTGTATCCCAATGTGTGCTGGTATTTACGGATATTAGCGCATGTTTTGTGTACCGCATCGTCTTTCCAGTCATTTCGCGTGAGGATGTCGTTGATTGTTTTTTCTGTTAAATTATAAAGAACCTTTTTAAACATGCTTGGCATACGGAATTTCCATTTCATGAGGTTTCCGATAAGCATCATTAACTCTTGGCTAAAACCTTGGAACATGAAGAGATAATTCTTAATGTCATTTACATTCCGGCAATTCTTTTTTATAGAGAGGTCTATTTCTTTGAAGAAGTCATCACTTAATCCGTATATTTGCATCAGCATCTTTTTGCATTTGCTCTTTTCAGCCAGTCCGAGTTTATTGTTTTGGGTAGGTATTTTTAAAGAACGTTTGAATACCGCCATATCTGGCAAAAATCCTAAATTGGTAATACCTAAATTAGTAGCCATAACCGATTGATAATATACACGTATCAGCGTCATGAAATCTTCCATTCCGGCCACTCTTCCTACTTCTTCCTCTTCGGCTCTCTTTTTCTTGAATATGTTGAATAATCCCATTTTATAGATATGTTTTAAATAAAAAACAGTTGATAATTATGCAAAAATACGCTTTTCATCATTGCCAGACAACTAAAATAAGCTTATTTTGTTTTTCTTTTATACTTTAATATGCAAAAATAAAGCTTATGGAATTTTTCGAATCATTGATAAATGGAATAAATGAGGTACTGTGGACTTACATTCTTATTGCCTTGTTGCTTGGTTGTGCGGCGTGGTTTACAATTCGTACCCGTTTCGTTCAATTCAGAATGATTGGTGAAATGTTCCGTTTATTAGGCGAATCCACCGGAAAGGAAGAGAAACATCATATTTCTTCTTTTCAGGCTTTTACAGTGTCTTTAGCCAGTCGCGTAGGGACGGGCAATTTGGCTGGCGTGGCAACAGCCATTGCTATTGGTGGTCCGGGAGCTGTTTTCTGGATGTGGGTGATCGCCCTGCTGGGAGCTTCGAGCGCTTTTATCGAATCTACCCTGGCACAGTTATATAAGATACGCGGGAAGGACTCTTTTGTCGGAGGCCCGGCTTATTATATGAAGAAGGGATTGAAACAGCCGTGGATGGGGATACTTTTCGCTGTGCTCATCAGCATTACTTTCGGTTTTGCTTTCAATTCGGTACAGAGCAATACGATTTGTGCTGCTGCCGAACATGCGTTCGGATTCAATCATACGGTGTTGGGAGGAGTGCTTACCGCTCTGACTCTTGTCATCATCTTCGGTGGTATCCGCCGGATAGCGCATGTAAGCAGCATTATCGTCCCGGTTATGGCATTAGGATATGTAGGACTGGCACTGGTCATCGTATTACTTAATATCACGCATCTGCCGGAAGTGATATCTCTCATCATCAGTCATGCCTTCGGCTGGGAACAGGCATTGGGTGGAGGTGTCGGTATGGCGCTGATGCAGGGTATCAAGCGCGGATTATTCAGCAATGAGGCCGGTATGGGTTCGGCTCCGAATGCAGCAGCGACGGCCAACGTCACTCATCCTGTCAAACAGGGGTTGATACAGACGCTGGCAGTATTTACCGATACTTTATTAATTTGCACCTGTACGGCATTTATCATTCTTTTCAGCGGTGCTCCTTTGGACGGTTCCTCCAATGGGGTGCAACTAACCCAACAGGCGCTCACGAATGAGATCGGTGCTTCCGGAAGCATCTTTGTTGCCGTAGCGTTGTTCTTCTTCGCATTCAGCAGTATCTTGGGAAATTATTATTACGGCGAAGCGAATATCCGTTTCATCACCGCAAAGAAATGGGTGCTCCACACCTACCGGATATTGGTCAGCGGCATGGTACTTTTCGGGTCTGTCGCCACGCTCGATTTGGTATGGAGTCTGGCGGACATCACGATGGCTCTGATGGCTGTCTGCAACCTGATCGCCATTATCTTTCTCGGAAAGTATGCCATCCGCCTGCTCTCGGACTATCGTGCCCAGAAGAAAGCGGGCATCCAAAGTCCTGTTTTCAGGAAAGAGACCATGCCGGACATCGAAAAGGACTTGGAATGTTGGTGAAAACCAACACTTTTTCGTACCTTTGCGGCTCATTAAAATCTCCACACACGATTTGTAAATTGTAAATTATAAAATAGTAAATATAACGATGGGCTTATTTGGTTTATTCAAAAAGAAATCCGATGAAACAAAAGTCGGCAATGTAGAAGATTTCATATCACTGACCCGGGTTTATTTCCAGTCAGTCATCGCTACTAACTTAGGTATTACCAACATCCGCTTTTTACCGGATGTGGCTAACTTCAAACGTTTGTTCAAGATTCCTACGCAGGGAGGTAAGCTGGGATTGGCAGAAAAGTCGGCTTCACGCAAAATGCTGATGCAGGACTACGGACTGAATGAAAGTTTCTTTAAGGAGATCGACAGCTCCGTGAAGCGTAATTGCCGTACGCAGAATGATATACAGTCGTATCTGTTTATGTATCAGGGATTCTCCAACGACTTGATGATGCTGATGGGAAATCTGATGCAATGGAAGTTCCGTATGCCGTCTATATTCAAGAAGGCGCTTTACGGGATGACGCAGAAGACGGTACACGATGTTTGTACGAAGACGGTGTGGAAGGCTGATGATGTGCACAAGACTGCGGCGACTGTCCGCCAGTACAAGGAACGTCTGGGCTATTCGGAACAGTGGATGACGGACTATGTATATAATATAGTGCTTCTTGCCAAAAAGGAACCGAAAAGAAAGAACGACGACACGGAAACGAAAAAATAAGGTCGCATAAATGTTAGAAAATCGTAAAGAATAGCATAGCAGGAAAAGCGGGAGTGGCATACTTCCGCTTTTTTTATTATCTTTATGTACTTTTTCTTTTGCCTTGATGCAAAAGAAAAAGTACCAAAAAGAAAAAATCAAGGCTGCGCCTACCCGGCTACTCCGGTCTTATTTCCGGCTAAAGGGCAGAAACTCGCTTCGCTCAAACAGTCTGCCCTTTTTAACGCCGTAAATAAGACCTGCGCTTGACGCCGGGCAGTCGAGGCCGGGGGAACCTTGCGGAGGGATAGGTCGTTACTAATCAATAAATAATATAATAATATAGAGGATGCTTATGAAACAAAAGAAAATGCTTGTACTTACTTTTTCGCAGTTGAAACAAATCTACACGCAGGAGATGCCGGAGTTGGTGGAGATGGCGGCGGTGAGTCCGACAGTGGAGGACTTTAAGGCTGGTCTGCTAAAACATCTGGATAGTTGCGGGATGGTTAATGAGGTTGCGGAAGAGGCAAGGGAGCAAATTCGACTCTTACTCCAGTATGATGGACAGGATGTTCATGAACTGTCTACGGGACAGGATATTTCGGTACAGACGATACGGTTGCTTTATCAGTTTCTGACAGAGAAGTTGGAGAATATAGAGATGCCGACGGATTTGTTTCTAGAATTGTTCCAGTTGTTCAAACGTTTGCAAGGGGAAAGTGTTCCTTTGCCGTCTCCGCAGCGCATCAAGAGCCGGAATGACCGGTGGGATACCGGATTGGATGAGGAAGTGCGGGAGATGCGTGATGAGAATAAGGAACGGATGCTGCATCTGCTGATTCAGAAGATTGAGAACCGGAAGTCGAAGCCTTCGGTGCGGTTTCATTTTGAGGAAGGGATGAGTTATGAGGAGAAGTATCAGTTGGTAAGCAAATGGTGGGGAGATTTCCGCTTTCATTTGTCGATGGCTGTGAAAAGTCCGGCTGAGTTGAATCGCTTTTTAGGAAATTCACTTTCGTCGGAGACGATGTATTTGCTGAATCGGGCACGTAAAAAGGGAATGCCGTTCTTTGCTACGCCTTATTATTTGTCGTTGCTGAATGTGACGGGGTATGGGTATAATGATGAAGCGATTCGGAGTTATATACTTTATTCGCCACGATTAGTGGAGACGTATGGCAATATTCGTGCATGGGAGAAGGAAGATATTGTGGAGGCAGGAAAGCCGAATGCTGCCGGATGGCTCTTGCCGGACGGACATAATATTCACCGACGGTATCCGGAGGTGGCTATCCTTATTCCTGATACGATGGGACGGGCTTGTGGAGGGCTTTGTGCATCTTGCCAGCGTATGTATGACTTTCAGAGTGAACGGCTGAATTTTGAATTTGAGACGTTACGACCGAAGGAGTCGTGGGACAGTAAGTTGCGACGGTTGATGACCTATTTTGAACAGGATACACAGTTACGCGATATTCTGATTACGGGAGGCGATGCGCTGATGAGTCAGAATAAGACGTTGAGAAATATATTAGAAGCAGTGTATCGTATGGCGGTACGCAAGCAAAGAGCGAATCTTGAACGTCCGGAAGGTGAGAAATATGCGGAATTGCAACGGGTGAGACTGGGTTCTCGTTTATTGGCTTATTTGCCGATGCGTATTAATGACGAGTTGGTTGACATATTGCGGGAGTTTAAGGAAAAGGCTTCAGCTGTTGGCGTCAAGCAGTTTATCATTCAGACCCATTTTCAGACACCGCTGGAGGTGACGCCCGAAGCAAAAGAGGCGATTCGGAAAATTCTTTCTGCCGGATGGATTATTACGAACCAGTTGGTATATACGGTGGCTGCCTCACGCAGAGGACATACTACGCGGCTTCGCCAGGTACTCAATTCACTGGGAGTGGTATGTTATTATACGTTCTCGGTGAAGGAGTTTAATGAGAATTATGCGGTGTTTGCACCCAACAGTCGCTCAATGCAGGAACAGCAGGAAGAGAAAATTTACGGACAGATGACTCCGGAACAGGCGGAAGAATTGTATAAGATACTGGAGACCAAAGTCAGTGCAGGTATAAATGAAGAAAAACCGAAAGAAGATGCTGACACCGCCAAACAAATAAGACGGTTCATGAGAAAGCATCATCTGCCTTTCCTTGCTACCGACCGCAGTGTACTGAATCTGCCTGCTATCGGCAAGAGTATGACTTTCCAATTGGTAGGATTGACTGAGGAAGGCAAACGAATTCTTCGCTTCGAACATGACGGTACCCGTCACCATAGCCCTATTATCGATCAGATGGGACAAATCTATATCGTAGAGAATAAATCACTGGCAGCTTATCTACGCCAACTCAGCAAGATGGGGGAAGACCCGGAAGACTACGCTTCTATCTGGAGCTATACAAAAGGGGAAACCGAACCTCGTTTCAGCCTCTACGAGTATCCAGATTTCCCCTTTCGGATTACAGATAAAATGAGTAATTTAGAAATAAGTAATAAGTATTAGGTAATAGGTAATAACCGTAGCTACTGGTTAGTTTATCCGCATGGCTTAATACCTATTACTTATTACCTATTACTTATTACTTCACTCTAATTACCATATTAGCAACAATTGCAGTTAAACCTCCGGTGGTGATTCCTGAAGAGAAAATACTTCGAATCGCCTCTGGAGCTTGTTTTAATACGTCCGGCATTAGTTCCACACCCAAACCTAAAGATAGGCTGACTGCTAAGACTAGGGTTTCTTTGCGGCCTATTTCCTGTGAGGAAACGATGCGGATACCTGCTGCCGCTACTGTACCGAACATTAATAAGGTGGCGCCTCCCAGTACCGGATCGGGCATCAGAGAGAATATATCTCCTACAATGGGGAATAATCCCAGCAGAACGAGCATAGCGGCAATATAATAGCCTACATAGCGGCTGGCAACTCCTGTTAATTGGATGATACCGTTATTCTGTGCGAAGATGGAGTTCGGGAAGGAGTTGAATATACCTGCTAAAAGAGAGTTGAAGCCATCTGCCATCACACCGCCGGAAACACGTTTCAGATAAGAATCACCTTCAATCGGAAGTCCGGAAATCATGGAGTTGGCTGTCACATCACCTGTGGCTTCAATGGCAGTGATCAGATAGACCAGGCCAATGGCGATAAATGAAGAGATATTAAAATCAATACCGTATTTAAAAGGTTGCGGGATGTTGAAACTCATCAGCATCTCGACATTTAGTGCGCTCATATTTACTTTTCCCAAGGCGAAAGCCAGTCCATAACCTAGGCACAGGCCGATCACGATGGAACTCATGCGCAGGTATTTGTTTTTACAGCGATTGAAAAACAAGACGCTCAACAGTACGAGTGCCGCAATAGACAGATTTTCCCACGAACCGAAGGAGCCATCGTCCATCGCGCTATATCCGCCGCCACAGGAAACGATACCGACTTTGATCAGACTCAATCCGATCAGTAGTACGACAATGCCGGACACTAGCGGGGTGATGATATTGCGAAGATACTTGAAGGTACGGCTGACGACCATTTCAATAGGTGCGGCAGCTATACAGGAGCCGAATATCAACGGAAGTCCGCCTACTAATCCGGTCGCTATGATAGGACCGATAAAGGAGAAACTGGTACCTTGGATACAGAGCAGCTTCGCTCCTATCGGGCCGATACGACGGCATTGTATAAACGTAGATACCCCCGAAGCAAAAAGGGACATAGACACCAGAAAGCTTGTTTTTTCAACATCCAGCTTCAGTGCGCTCGCAATGATAAGAGGAGGTGTAATAATGGCTACAAAGATAGCCAGCAGATGTTGCAAGGCAGCAAACAGGGCATCTTTAAATGGGGGGCGGTCTTCTACGCCATAGATCAAATCTGTTTTCATTCGATATTTTTATTCAATAATTGATGTATATCCACTGGGGAATTTTGTACTTCGAAGTTTAGTTCAGCGTCCACTTCAAAGCCAGTGTCGGAATTACATAGAAGCCGTCACGACCACCGAAGTTATTGCTCAGTTCCACTTCGGAACCGACACTCAGGTTAAAGTTTTTATTCACTCCCTTGATGCGGTTCAGGTTTACCCAGAATTGTGGTTCGGAGAGGAAAATGGTTTTTCCATACTTGGTTTCTTCACGCCACCAGTCGGCAAAACCGGAGAAGGTGAGCAAATCCTTGCAAAAGTTCATGTACCATGTTCCTGTCAACTGGAAGTTATTCGGGGATGGGTGCTTTTGTATATATTTGTACATGGCTGTCAATGTGAAGCCTCTGGAGAAAGAAGCGTTATTATAGGTATAGGTGGCTCCCGCCAGGTAAGCGTTGTTGTAGGAAAATCCTTTCGCCAGTCCGCCATTGTATTCGAGATGGGCGGAGAAAGGACCTTTCCAGAATTTCAGTTCACGGGCTATCTCCCAGTAAGCGGAAGCGACTCCTTCGGACGTATAGTCCATATCGATAAAGAAGTAGGTACTTCCCCAGTTGTCGGGATGAAACTTCTCGACAGTGGAGGTCAACAGCGGGCGTCCTTTCAAGTCTTTATCATACAGGGAACGTCCGAAATCATAATGTAACTGAATGTTTTGTGCCTGCAATTCCGGTACGGCAGAAAACAGCATACATAGGAAAAGAGCAGAAATGATCTTTTTCATGACAAATGTGTTTAAATGAAGGTGCAAAAATAGCTAAACCTATACATATATTCACATTCCGACACTAAAATTTTAATCCAGACTATTATTTCCTGTATCCCACCACAATCGGGTTCCTCCATGATCGGGTCCGCCCAAAGTCTCCACAAGAGCCAGGTATTGCTCTCTGTCTTCGGTTTGCAGCGTACCGGGAAAGTTGAGACGACGTACCATTGTCTCTGTGTCAATACATCCGTTCTTGCTATGGTTGAAGCGTACCGGAAACAGGCGAGGATATCCCGTGCGGCGCTGTTCCGCCCATGCCTCGCAACCTTCCGGGAATAAGGCAATCCATTTCTGCGTAATGATCTTTTCCAGCTTTATTTCCTTGTCGTCTGCGGGATTCCATTTAGGAGAAACCCGGCAACGGGCAGGAATGTTATTTTCGGAGTCTTGTGTGTCGATGAAATCGGCAGCCGTCCGCTCACTGTTCAGATAATCGTCCATCTGATAAATGCCGTGTTGATGAAGAGACGCCTTTATTCCGTTCAGATAACATTCTTCTTCATCTTCCGGAATCCATCCGCGCAAAGCAGCTTCGGCACGGAGAAACCAGACTTCGGCGGAGCTCATCAAAGGGGCATCCGTACTCTGATCGACGGACAATTTGGATAAGCCTGCATAATGATTGTGCGCAAAGCAGGTTCCCTGACGGATGCCGCGATACTCTCCTGCATACGCTTTGTCGGTACAGGTTTCAAAGTAAACTTTCAGTCGGGGATCATCGTAGCCTGTCAGAATAGATTCCATTGCAGCGCTCATATAAGTTTCATTCCATACCCGGTTGAGCTCTCCCAACGGGTTCGTGAATCCGGATTTCGTAGAGACTGCTACCCGTTCATCTTCCGCTTCAAAGACACCAAATTCATTTTCCAGTCCTTTCCGGAACTCGGTGCGTGCCTTATCCGGATCAACCGCAGAAATACGCATTGCCAGACGCATACGCAAAGAATTGGCAAACTTGATCCAAGAGGAATATTGACCGTCCAGCAAGATATCAAAGCGGGTGAATCCATTGGAGTCGGGCTTCTTGTCTATATAATCGGCAAGAGAGACAACAGCCGAATCGAGTTCATTAAAGAACTCATAGTAGACTTCTTTCTGCGTATCAGGGCGATATTGATTCTGGGCATTCGCGAAATTCTTATAAATAACAGGGCCGTAATAATCTGTCACACGGTGCATGACTTCCACTTTCAGCACTTTGGTAATGCCGAACAAGGCAGGTTCCGTATCACGGGTGGCATTCTCCGACTGGTAGATTTGTGGAAAGATATACGAATACATATGTGTCCACATGGCGCTGTTCCAGCCATCCTGCATATTATAATCCGAGTTATGCGTACCTCCGTTCAAGGGTTTGCCGTCGTGCATATAACCGGAGAACATATCCGCGTTCAGATTCTGTATCAACTGGAAAGGCCAGTTCTTGCCTTTACCGAAATCATAGTTAAAGTAAATGCCTTGCTGGATAATCCCCAGACGAATACCGAAGCCATTGTCGTCAATCAGCAAATCATCGTCCGTAATTCCCGACTGGTCGGTATTAAATTCACGGAATTTTCCTGTACAGCCAACAGAAAGCAGCAGAATCCCCAGCAAGTATATATAAATATGTTTTTTCTTCATCATCTTCCCTCCTGCTCTTAAAATTCACATGTCAAAGTAAAGCCCAGACTGCGGGTGGTAGGCATACCGAACACTTCAATTCCCTGATTGTCATTGCCCGTAGAAAGTACCAGATCGGGATCGAAAGGCGCTTTCTTGTACAGGAAACAAAGGTTGCGGGCTACAAAAGAAAGTTGCAGGTCTTTCAGACAATTCGTTTTCTGTACCCATTTTCGGGGGAAGCTATAACTCAGCGATACTTCCCGCAGACGGAGGTTGGTAGCGTCATACATATAGTATTCCGTCACACCGGCGCGTCCGCCCACTACATTTTTATAGAATCCTTTGACATCGCTTATCTGCTGACCTTCCAGCGAAACATATCCTTTATCACGGGCTTGTGCCGTCGCTTTCGATACTCCATAGAGGTCCATCTCCGCCTGGGTCTGCGAAAGGACTTCACCTCCATAGCGCCAGTCAAGCAGGAAGTAAAGGCTGAAACCTTTGTAGGAGAAGGAATGATTCCACCCCAACATAAAGACCGGATTGGCATTGCCCACCTTTACGGTATTTCCATCGCCTTCTACCAACGGAAGCCCTTTATAGTCTCCGTCCGTTCCATAAACGATGTGCCCTTCTTCATCACGTATAAAGGCTTTACCGTAAATATCGCCGATAGAGCCGCCTTTCACCAGTTTCATCGCATAACTGGACGAGAAGCTGGTAGGTCCGTAAACAAATTCTTTCAGTTCTTCATGGAGTTCTACAATCTTGTTCTTATTGGCAGAGAAGTTGAGAGAGGTCTTCCACGTGAAGTCGGGGGTCAGTACCGGAGTGGCATCCAGCGTTATCTCCCATCCCTGATTCCGGATATCTCCGGCGTTGACGTATCGATAGGCATACTTATCGCCCGCAAGCGCAGGCAGTTTGAAAAACTGCTCATACGTGTCGGTACGGTAATAGGTCAGATTTAATCCGAGGCGGTGCTGCAAGAACTTCCATTCCATACCCAATTCGACAGAATGCGTCATTTCCGGTTTCATCTCGGCGAAAGGGGCCGCATCGCTTGCCAGTATCTCTCCACCGGCAGTCACATACGAAACAGGATAGGTGATAAAGGGAGGCACCCCATTGCCAACGATACTATAAGCACCGCGCAACTTCGAGAACGAAACCCATTCGGGCATCTTTACCCACTTATCCGGAAGGAAAGAGACACCGACGGAAGGATAAAAGAATCCTTTCTTCTCGTACTTCGTGTAAGCCAGCGTAGACGACCAGTCGTTACGTGCGGTCAGGTCAAGGAAGACTCCTTCTTTATAGCCAATCTGTGCCGTCGCAAAGACCGATTGCAGTTGGTAATGGGCATCTATTTTCTGATCGATACTGGCAGAACTGCTCATCACGATACTGGCAAGATTAAACACATTGGCATATTTCAACGAAGCATTCTTCGAATCAATGCGAGTAGAGTTAGTGATTCTGTCATTGATACTGCCACCAATGGCTACATCCAATGTGAAGTCATTCAGTTGCTTCTTGACCATCGCCATCACATCTCCGTACATCTGCGTTTCCTGATAATCCATTTCAATATAGCGCCCGTTCATCCCACAGAGTGCCGTAGCGGTGGAGGCATAAAATTTCTGACGCAGTTTATCGGCTGAGTAATCCAGATTGCCACGAGCCTGAAGTGTCAGCCAATCAGTGACTTTCAAATTGGCAGAAAGGGAAAGGAGCAGGCGGATACGTGCATCCTTACTCTGTATGCGGTTTTGTATCCAATACGGATTCTGTTCAAAGTCTTCGGTAAAAGTATGCCAGTTTTGTGTATTCAGCTTTCTGTCCTCGTCATAACGCTCATAGTTATCTTTATAATAAGCCAAGTCCTCGCCACGAGGAAAGCGGCATAGACCTACCAGCGGATTCATATAAAAGCCTCCCGATACGGGTTTATTCTTCACTGTCTGCTTCATGACATTCACGTTACCGTCCAGTTTCAGCCTGCTGTTGAAGAGGACGGCGGTCTCTCTCAGATTGATATTGTGTTTGGAGAGTTTATTTTCATTCAGAATGCCGCGACCGGTGGTGTTGGCATAGGAGAAATATGTTTGTAGCTTGTCATTTCCGGAGTTGACGGATACAGAAGTGATCGATGTCAGTCCGGTACGGAAAAAGTCACCCAAATTATCGTAAACCGTCAGATTTTCTTTTTCTCCCCAACTGTCTGTTACATCACTTACTCCATAGCTGTTCTGCATTTCGGGCAGAGAGAAAGCCTTTTCAAAAGTCAGTCCGGTAGAGAAATGAATATCCCTCCGTCCTACGGTATTTCCTTTCTTTGTAGTAATAAGAATGACTCCGTTGGCCGCCTGGCTACCATACAGGGCTGCGGCAGGAGCTCCTTTCAGGATGCTGATACTTTCCACATCCTCCGGATTCAGATTCGAGATGCCGTCGCCTCCGTCCCTGTTGCCGGCATTTGCCGTACCGCCGATAG
>OJNH01002399.1_pt1 | contig 13160 bp, 7 predicted proteins | sample 1597361 | NCBI WGS metagenome assembly OJNH01 (sample SAMEA2452136, study PRJEB22498) | human gut metagenome | biome: human feces; feature: human gut; material: feces | place: Australia | collected 2012
TATACCACTCTTGGTGAACCTTCTCGTACGGCATCTTACTTCGGTCGTTTAAACTATGCTTTCAAAGACCGGTACATGTTCACTTTTACAGCCCGTGCCGACGGAACGAATGTGTTCGCTCCTGAAAACCGTTGGGGATTTTTCCCGGGTATGGCATTGGCATGGCGCATTTCCCAGGAAAAATTTATGAAGCAGACGGAAGATTGGCTGGATAATCTGAAACTTCGTGTGAGTTACGGGTCAGTTGGTAATGCGCGTGTCAATTCATACTGGAGACAGGATTATAAAATGGAATCTTCTGCCAATAGGCAATATTATCTAAATGAAACAGTACAGAGTGCCCTGAAATTGCAGAACACCTTGCGGAACGAGAATCTGACTTGGGAAACGAAGTTATCCTCTAATGTGGGAATAGATGCCAGCCTCTTTAATAGCCGTTTGAATGTGACGGTTGACTTCTATAATGATATAACGAAAGATTTAATCTTACGCATGGATCTTCCTTCAAATTCGGGATATGAATATCAGTATCAGAATGTAGGCCGCAGTACGAACAGGGGAGTTGAACTTACGCTTAGCGGAACGATTATCAATAGTAAAGATTTCTATCTGGGCGCTAACTTCAATATATCATTCAATAAAAATATAGTGAATAAACTGGATGGAACGGCAACCGTATTGAGTGCGCAATCCAACTGGCGACCGGATATCGGCTCTGATGATTTTCGTGCTATTGTAGGTCAGGCGGTAGGACAGATTTATGGATTCGAAGTAGAGGGCTTTTATTCTGTAGACGACTTTACGTTTGATGAGAATACGAAAAAATGGATACTGAATGAAGGGGTAGTAGACGACAGGGCTTTGTTCTCTAATGACCTGCCTAACTTTGGTCCGGGCTTTATCAAACTGAAGGATCAGAATAATGACGGTGTGATCGATGCGGATAATGACCGTAAAGTGATCGGTAGTGTACAGCCAAAGCATATTGGCGGATTCGGGCTGAATGCTGCATGGAGAGGGTTTGACTTGGCGGCAATGTTCAACTGGTCATATGGCAATAAAGTATATAATGCCAATAAGATTATGGCATCCACTCATACGAATCGTAAATATAATAATATCAGAGATTTTATGAGTTTGGAAAACCGTTGGTCGATTATTGATCCGGAAACGGGTGCCAATGTAATGTATGGTAATGACGCCAATCCGGAACGCTTTGTTGAAATCAATTCCAAAGCCTCTATCTGGATGCCTATGATGGGGCGTACGCTTGTGACGGACTGGGCGATTGAAGATGGTTCTTTTTTGCGTTGTAGTAACCTGACGTTAGGGTATACGCTTCCGGTTACTGTGACTCGTAAGCTAGGAGTCAAGAACCTGCGCGTGTATGCTACGGCCAATAACCTGTTTTGCTGGACAGCTTATTCCGGACAGGATCCTGAAGTGAGCACACAACGTTCTACCCCTTTGACTCCGGGTGTGGATTATTCTGCATATCCGAAAGCACATTCTTATGTATTCGGTCTTAATGTTACTTTTTAATACTTGAAAAATGAAAATACAGAAACTATTTTTAGCGGTTTTATCCTCCTCTGTGTTATGCACTTCGTGTATGGATAATTTTTTGGATACCGAAAGTCCTTCTATTCCAAGTGATGAGAATCTGTTTAAATCGACTGCTCTGACGGAAGCAGCCCTGATGGGTGTATATGCGACAATGACGGACACCTATATATATGGTCAGAAACTGTGTGTCAACTGGCAGGGAGCTTCTGACGTGGAGGTTGGCTCGGGTGCGTTTTCTACGGAAAACTATAATTCGACACTTCGTGATGAAGGTGCTGGCAATTTTTATGACGATAATTATAACCGGAATACCAGATGGGACAAACTTTATTATCTGGCAGAATCCGCCACTAGATGGTATACGTCGGTCACCGTTGATGCAATCTACTTCGGACAAGGCTGCCATGCGTAGATATTTAGGAGAGGCATTAGCACTAAAAGCGTTAGGCTATTTTGAATTGATTCGTTATTGGGGAGATGTGCCATATAAAGAGCATGCGTCTGAAAGCGGATTGGGAAATGTCTATATAGGAAAAGTGGATCGTGATATTGTTTATAATTATATCATAGAGGATTTGAAAGAGGCAATTGAATATCTGCCTTGGATGGGAGAAGAATCATATACGGTAGAACGCATGAATAAAGGTTTTGCCAAAGGACTGCTGGCAAAAGTAGCGCTATTTGCCGGAGGATGGTCTGTACGGGATGGAAATCAGTTTCCGGACTTGGATGTGGAACATCATCCGACCATTCCGGAAATGAACGGATATTTCGTCGGTCGCCCTAAGAATTGGAAAGATTATTATGAACTGGCTGCCAAACAGTGTGCGGAGATTTTGGGAGCGACTGATAATCCTCATGAGCTTGATCCCAGTTATGAGAATATTTGGTCTACTGTCAATCATCTGGAATACAACAAGTATAATGAAAACCTGTTTGAAGTTGCTTTTGGTGAAGGACAGAATGGAGATGTGGGGGCCACGATGGGATACAACCTGAACAGAGGGGTTTTTAATACCACCCAAGGTATGGGAGGGGCAGGATATGCGGCTACTACTGCTTACTATTTTTATTCATTTGATCCGGCAGACACCCGTCGGGATGTTACTTGTGTTTTCCAGGAATATATCAATGAGAATGGAAAAAATAAGGAAGTTATTCGCTGTAATCCATTAGGAGTGGCTTGTGGTAAATGGCGTTGGTATTGGATGACTGATAATTATATGAAAGTCCGTTTCCCGAAAGCTAATTCACGTATTGCTACTGGTATCAACTGGATTTTGATGCGGTATTCAGATATTTACCTGATGTTTGCGGAGGCTCAAAATGTATTGACAGGGCCGGATGCAGTTAGTCCGATTGCCGGTATGTCTCCCCGACAGGCTTTGGAAAAGGTTCGTGAAAGAGCATTTGGTACTGGTGCTCCCGAAATCACGCAGTATGACGCGGATTTCTTCACGGCTATTGTCAATGAACGGGCATGGGAGTTTGGTTGTGAATCTATTCGTCGTCAGGATTTGACACGTTGGGGATTGTTGGCGGAGAAAATAGAAGAGATGAAAATAGGTCTTTGTATGTTGTATGACTACAAGCCGGTGACTATTTTCGGGAAGACTTATCAAGTGGATGAAATACCGAGAAAAATCTATTATAAATATGAAGACTCTGATAATCCGGAATACATTGATATGTCGTCTGTTAACTTCAATGAGGATATGGGAACCGGTACTGCTTCTACATCAAAAGGACAGTATGAGTGCAACTGGATCAGTATGCAGGTGACATTGAATAAGGATGGTGATATAAATGCAACCCTGAATACTAATTATGTGAAAACAATGGCTAGAATATTGGTTTGCGGTACAGGGCTGAATGCGTCTTACGACTATTCGAATTTGTTTGGCAGGCTGAACTGGGGCGGTGAAGCCGAAGCGGAGTTCCGTAAATATTCTGTTGGTAATGGAGTGTGTAATTATCGCCATGTATTCGCTATTTATTATGAGGATGTCAATAAGACGCAAGGGTATGTTTCTAATTCGTATGGTTATAAATAATTAATGGTAGGAAAAGATGAAAAGACTAGTTAATAGATTATCCGGAGCATGCCTGTATGTACTATTGGCTTTGATAGTGGGTATGTCTTCCTGTGAGGACGATGCCAATGACTGGACAGTTAATAAGAACTATGATGCTTTGTTCCGTCCGTTGACGTTCGATAAGTCGGCTACCGATGCGACTTCGGTTACATTAAGATATTCGCAGATTGTGAATGCAAAAGTCTATATTTTTGAGTTTTATACGGACAGCTTGGAGTTTAATGCGGAAAATTATGTAAGGACAGATACGATTCTGAAAGATACATTGACTGTATTTTCAGAGAGTAATACGCCTATGAGGGTGGAATATCGTACTTTGTTTCAGGAGTTCAACGGTTCTACGCAATATTCTGTTCGTATGAAAGGAGAAGATGCGCAGGGAAAGGCAAGCACTTATGTCAGTGTAGCATTTAAAACTCCGGATGAGCAATTATTTACCGGAGTGGAAGTTACAGCTAATTCCGCAACCTTGACATGGGAAGAAACGAACAGGGTAACTCATCTGACGTTGGCTCAAATGGTGGATACGAAATATGGTGAGGAAAAACAGATTGATTTGACTTCGGAAGATATAGCGGCTTGTTCAAAAACACTCTCCGAATTGGAGAATGGAGCGACCTATCGTGTTCGGATTTATAATAATGATGCATTACGTGGTTCGTATGTATTCAAGACACTGGGATTGGGTGGTAGCGAAATCCTTTTTGTGGAGGCTACGGAAACCGGAGTCATTGATTTAAGTACATTGTTATCTAATTTTGTGAAAGAGAAAGAATGTAGCAATGTAACTGTCCAACTTACTCCGGGGGCGGTGTATAAGGTAAGTGAACTAAAGATTCCGGGATTGGATAATATTTTGTTTACCAGTACGGAAGCTAATGAAAATAATCGTCCACAGCTTATTGTGACTAATAAAATATCATTGGCTTCTCCGATACAGTCTCTGTCATTCGAGTTTGTTTGCCTGAATGGAAATGGCGAGGCCAGTTATATGACGGATTGGAAAAATAGTTCTTATGCCCAGTCTATTTCATTCACAGGCTGTGCTATACAGAACATAAAACGTACGCTTGTACGTATTAGCGATGGAAGTGGTGTGTTCATGACGGATATTACGATCGATAACTGTGTCATATCCGAAGTTGGTACGGACGGATATGGAATGATTAATTTCGGAAAAAATATCGATCAGTTGGAAAGGGTTTCTATAACGAATAGTACATTGATTAATATTGGTGACCAGTTGATGGACGTGAAAGGGGGAATCGGTGATGTGATATTGGAAAATTGTACTTTCTATAATTCTATGGATGCTAAGAAGGAATTGCCTAAAGTTTTCCGTTTCGATAATGCGGCAAGTACTCCGCCTTCTCCGAAATCTGCGACAATGCGGAATTTGATTTTCTCCGGTCCGAACAAAGGAAAGAAAATGAATAGTGGAAATGGTGCTTATGACATTTTGAACTTCTCTGATAATTGTTATATCACCTCCGACCTGCAGGAAGGCAATAACAGGTTTGAAGAAATAACGAGAATAAAACAAAGCTCGGATGACTTGTTCGTTGATCCATTAAACGGTGATTTCCATATTAAACCGGGAGCCGGGTTCGCCGGAACGGGTAATGCTGGTGATCCACGTTGGTATTAATTGATCCTATAATTGTTAGGTATAAAGAATATCATGAAGAATATTGTATTATCAATTTTATTGATGAGTGCCTGTGCAATGATTTATGCACAGGCGGACTCATCGCCTTATCAGGCTATTGTAGCTGTTGATGGTAGTGGAGATTATAAAACGGTTCAGGAAGCAATCAATGCTGTACCTGACGGACAGACGAAACCTTGGTTGATTCTGATAAAGAATGGCTTGTATAATGAGCAGGTGATTATCCCTAAGAATAAGCCATACGTACATTTAATAGGCCAGGATAAGGATAAGACCATTATTCATTTAAACTTGAATGTTGGTAGTAAACTGACCGGTAAAGAAATAGGTGGAAAAACAGCTTATTGGGAACACTCGGTTCATAATCCTTCCTCTCCAGTTTATAAATACGAGGGATCGGTAGTGGTGGTAAAAGGAGACCACTTTTATACGGAAAACATTTCGTATGTGAATGACTGGGGAGTTTTATCAGATAATGGTCCGCAGGCTTTGGCTATGAATAGTCAGGCAGATTGTGCTTCCTTTTATAATTGTAAGTTCCGTTCTTTTCAAGATACTTGGATGACTGCCAATAATGATGTCAGTCGGCACTATGTGAAAGATTGCTGGATAGAAGGCGCGGTAGACTATTTTTATGGTGGTGGTGATGTGTTGCTGGAAAACTGTACGCTTTATAATGTACGGAGTGGAGCAGTAATAGTGGCTCCTTCCCATAAAGATGCCAAATATGGTTATGCTTTTCGTAATTGCATTATAGATGGAAACAGTGAAGCGGCTGACGGACGTTTGAAGTTGGGGCGTCCATGGCATAATAATTCGAAGACGGTGTATATCAATACCATTATGTTTATCCCTGTCGCTGATGAAGGATGGACGAATATGGGAACGGTTCCCGGAATTTTTGCCGAATACAATAGTCGTGATGCACAGGGTAATGTGTTGGATTTAAGTAAACGCAAAACGGAATATCAATATAAAGACCGCCAAACCGGTAAGGAAGTATCGGGTACCTGTCAGGCAACTATAACGAAAGAGGAGGCGGACAAATATACGTACGAAAATATGATTCCGGGTAATGATGGCTGGAATCCGCGTATTATGATGGAGAAATTAGGAAGTCCGCGCAGTCTGGTTTATCAGCAAGGCACTCTTAAATGGAATCCTGTGAAGAATGCGATCGGATATATTGTATATGATGGAGAACAGATTCTCGGGACGACTACTGATACCTCTTTTCCGGTGTCGGAAGTGAATTATGCTTTGAAGGTATCTGCCGTGAATCAATATGGAACGCAAGGTAAAAAAGGTGTATTGTAATTGAATATAGAAAACTGGTAAGGAAAGGGGAGGTGCTTATGAGGCATCTCCCTTTCTTTCTTTATATTCTGTAGGAGTGACTCCCATGATTTTTTTGAAGCGCCTGCTAAAGTACTTCGGGTCATTGAAACCGGTCATATAAGCAATTTGGGAGAAACTGTATTCACTTTTTTCAATTAGCTGGGCGGCTCGTTTGATGCGCATTTCACATACGAAATCTACCGGAGTCAGCCCAACAATGGATTTTAATTTTCGGTAGAATACCGTACGGCTTAACATTAGTTTGTTGGCGAAGTCGTCGATGGTGATATCTGTATTATCCATTTGTTCCTCCATAAACGCCATTACTTGTTGCATGAATTGTTCATCGTATGGAGTCACTTGAGGTTGTGAAGGCTCCCACCCATTTATATGATCCTCTTCTTGAGTATGCTCTGACAGTTTCGATAAATATAGATCTTGTAGCTGTTTACGTTGACGGAGCAGCGACAAGATTCTGGTTTTTAAGTATGTAGAGCTGAATGGTTTGGTAATGTAGTCGTCGATACCTTGTTCCAGTCCTGCTATCCGATCATCTAAAGAAGATTTTGCTGATAGTAATATAATAGGAATATGGCAGGTGTTATGATCGGCTTTGATTGCTTTCACCATGTCTAATCCATCCATGACCGGCATCATGACATCACTGATTATCAGATCCGGAATGTACTGCTGTGCATATTTTAATCCTTCTTTTCCATTTGCTGCTTCGAGAACAGTGTAAGTCTCTGACAGGATATTCCATAGGAAATGACGTAATTCATTGTTGTCTTCGACAATAAGAATGGAAGTTTTTTCATCCTCTGTGTCGGTTTTATTTTCATTCTCTGCGTATGCTGCCTTGAAGGATGTATTATCCGAATCTTCTTCAGTAGCTTGTATCGTCGGTGAATTATTGTCACTGTCGGATAAAATAAATTCGGCTTGTTGATCGTCTGCAAATGCTTTTTCTTCCTTAGGAAGTGTGACAATGAATTCACTTCCACTTCCCGGCTCGCTTTTCACTTGGATATTTCCGTGATGTAATTCTATTAATTCGCGTACCAGTGAAAGCCCAATGCCGGATGAGGGCTGCAAGATATTGTATTGTGCCAGTGTTTCAAATCGATAAAATAGGGATTGTTGCTTTTCGGGAGCAATGCCAATGCCTTCATCGGATACGGAGATGGTGACTTGCTCCGAACCTGTTATCATATTTACCGTTACTTTCTTCCCGTTCGGTGTATATTTGAAGGCATTTGAAAGTAGATTGAAGAATATCTTTTCAAATTTGTCACGGTCTACCCATGCGTATATTTTGTCTGTATTAGTTTGAAGTTGGAAATCAATTCTCTTTTCTTTTGCTATAAGGTGGAAGCTTTCCATTATCTTCTGTAATTGGGAAACGAGTTCTGTCTTTTCTACCAACACTTTCATCTTCTTATTTTGGATTTTGCGGAAATCCAGTAGTTGATTAACCAGACGAAGCATACGTTCTGTGTTTTTATGTACCAAATTTAGATGTTCCCGAACTGTCGGAGAGATTGCTTCATGCGCTAGAATTTCTGATACAGGGCTGGATATTAAAGTTAAAGGAGTGCGTAATTCATGTGAAATATCAGTGAAGAAGCGTAATTTGATATTGGATAAATGTTGTTCCAAGTCAACCTGATGCCGCAAACGGTAGATATAGAACAGAATGTATACAATGATAGTAGTGAATAACACGAACATGACAATATAGAATAACCATGCCCAGTATGTTTCCCAAAAAGTGGGTAAAACATGAATGGGGAGAGTGCGTATATTATCGGTCCATACTCCGTCGCTATTGCTGGAACGGATTTGCAGTTGATATTCTCCGGCAGGTAAATTTATGTATGTTGCAGAGCGGTTATTACCGGCTTCGTTCCATTCTTCTTCCAGGCCTTGCAGACGATAGGCGTATTCGATGGCATCGGGATTTACATAATCAATGGCTGCAAATTGAAAGGTGACATTACGTTCCGAAGGATTTAGTTCCAGTTCTTTTATGTCATCAAGCGCTACATGAAGTTGACTTCCTTGTATTTTGAGTCCGGTAAATACAATAGGAGGTACATAAGAACTTTTTTTCATTTGTTCTGTGTTGATTTCAAGTATCCCTTGATTGGTTCCGAGAACGATTTTCTTTTGACTGGTTAGTGTGGGAACTGCTTCAGTGAGGTTCAGTTCTCTCTGAAAGTAATTACTTCCATAATTCTCAAATGTTCCTTGTTGTGGATTGAATTTGGATATGGAGTTTTCGGAGATTACCCATAATTGTTTTTGAGTATCTTCGAGCATTGAAAGTACCAAATCGGAAGCTAATCCGTCTTTGATTGTATAACTTTTGAATTGTATATCTTCCGTGAGCAGATTTTTAGAGATAACCTGGCTGATTCCTCCGGTGAATGTTATTACATAAGTGTTTTTTCGACTGTCAGTAAATATTTGCATGACATCATTACTGCTAAGGCTGGAATCTACGTTAGGGATACGGTTGCTATGATAGAACTTAATTTCTTCTGGCTGATCGAACTTATTGGAGAATGTAAGTAAACCATTGGTTGTGCCAATCAATAACACTCCGTTGGGGGCTTCTGCGATATGTCTTATTTTGAGTGAAGTAGAAACAGGATAGTTTTTCAGCCGGTTGCCGCTATGAATAAAGTTGGTAGAACCATCAGGTACGTGTGATAATAGGTTGAGACCACCTCCATAACATGCGATCCATATATTGTCATGGCTATCCTGAATAATACTATAGACACTATTGTTACTTAAACTGTATGTATCTTGTGGCTGATGGACGAATTGTTGTAAAAGATAAGAGTGTTCGTTTTTCTTCTTTAGAAGGATGAGGCCGTCTTTTTTGGTTCCCATCCATATATTTCCTTGTTTATCTTCCATAAAACAGTACACACTTTTTCCGAAAGTAACCTCTTGAGGGGTGATTATACCCTGTGGAGAAAGGTAGCCTTCTAATGTCCCATCCGGACGGTAAATTCTGACGTTTCCCTTTTTGGAAGCAACCCAGAGACGTTTCTGTTTGTCGGCAAGAAAAGCACGTATTTCCAATCCATTGTCTATGGGGCGTATTTTGTATTTATTGGGATAGAAAGATATTTTGTCTACGCCCCGGTCATTGGTAATCCATACATTCTGTTGCCGGTCGGTATAATAATAACGAATAGAGGGGGCAAATAGGGAAGCGGGATTGTTTTCATCTGCAAAGTATAGTTTCAGTTGATTACTGTCGCGATCATAATAGCACAAATGCCCTTTTTGAGGACTCATCCATAGTGTACCTTCATGGTCTTCAAAGATCATGTATCGGTTGTCGCGTTCATATTGGATCAGGTTTTGTATAGGAGCTGTGAAGTGCTGTTTATCTCCTGTTTGCAGATTTAGCTTTATCACACCGGAGGTATTGGCAAAGATCCAGACTTCTCCGGTTTTGTCCTGATAAAAAAAATGAGCTTCATTGGATGGCTGGGTGGCTGTCTGTATATTAAAATGCTGGAATTTTTTCTTTTCTGTATCGTATGTTATAAATCCGTTGTCAGTTCCTAAGCCGATCCTGTCATTAGAAGGGGAAATGGAAGATATGGAATAGATATCTGTGACAGAACATGGTAGTTCCTGGAATTTTATATTTCCGTTCTTGGGATCATATATTGCGATTTTTCCGGAAGTTGAGATAAGATATATTTTCTTATTATATTCTTTTACCATTTTAAACGGATAATCGCTGTTGATTCGTTTTTTTCCGATGATGGTTACTCCCTTATCTGTCATGATCCATTCGTCCCCGTCGGAATCTTCGTAAATGTCGAATATCTTGTTTCCTTTTAAATTTTGGTTAAAGCTGCTGTATAATATGATATCTTTTCCTTCTTTGCAGGTTTGCTCATTGATTCTGAAAGCATAACCTTGTTCACAGGTGATCCACGTAATTCCTTTATTTAAGGTATAGATATTGCTGACTATGTTGGTTTGTTGCAGGGATGATTCAATAGGAAGGAGTATGTCAATAAACTTCTCTGTCTGAATATCAAATAGATATGCACGGTTATCATAAGATTTGCACCATATATCTCCGTCTTTGCTTTCTGTAATATAAGAGAAACGGTTAGTCGTTAAAGTACAGCCGTCTCCCGGAAATGCTTTGTAATTTTTAAATGTGTATCCGTCGAATTTGTTTAGTCCATTCCAGGTGGCGAACCAAAGAAATCCTTTTTTGTCTTGCATTATATTCACTACTACTCCTTGCGAAAGACCATTATTGACAGAGAAGTGTTTAATCTGGCAAAGAGGTTGAGCTGCTATAGTCAGACTGGTGTATAAGCATAAAAGGAAAACATAGAGTGTCTTCATGATATTATAAATTATGTGTAGAGCAAAAATAAATAAAACTGGATTAAAAAGGAAATTTAAAATAGTGATTGAACATAAAATGCACGCTTTTGCATATTTAATCCACCTGTCTATCCTCTATCAAGCACAATTATTACCCTATAAAGAGAGAAGATACCTCGTACTTTTGTTTTGACAATTAGAACTAGTAAAATTTTAAATGAGAACTATAAATGAAACGTCTATTTATTTGTGTAGTGGGACTTGTTATAGCCGTAACCGCATGGGCTCGTACCTTTAATATGAAGGAGCTTGGAGCTGATCCCCGAGGTATTGAATCTTGTACGGAGTTAATAAACCAAACGATTGAAAAAGCATCTTCTGAAGGTGGAGGAACTATTTATTTCCCGGCAGGTGTTTATTTGACAGCCACTATCTACATGAAAAGTAATATAACTTTGTATGTGGAGTCCGGAGCTGTTCTTCGTTTTTCAGATCGTTTTGAAGATTATCTTCCTTTTGTGAAGATTCGTTGGGAAGGTACAGTGATGAATACTTTGTCTCCCCTGATTTATGCGCATGATGCGGAGAATTTGACTATAACCGGGCGTGGAACACTGGACGGTAATGGATTTAAATGGTGGAGCTGGGAGAAAGAAACACGGGAACTGATTAAAAAAAACGGAGGAAAATTGCCTGCTTTGAATAAACTACAACGAATGTGGGAAGAGGCTAATGAAGAACTGGAAATCTCGGATTATTATAAACCTTCTTTAGAGCGTCGTATGTTTCGTCCTCCTTTTATTCAGTTTTATGAATGTAACAATGTGTTGATAGAGAATGTGAGAATTGTCAATTCTCCTTTTTGGACCATAAATCCGGCTTTTTGTGATAATGTAACAGTGCATGGAGTGACGATATATAACCCCTCAAAAGATCCAAAAGGTCCCAATACGGATGGAATAAACCCTTCTTCTTGCCGGAATGTACGTATTTCTGATTGTTTTATTAGTGTGGGAGATGATTGTATCACAATTAAATCGGGGCGTGATGCTGATGGACGGAAATATGGAAAGGCATGTGAAAATATAACGATAACTAATTGTGTTATGCTTTCCGGTCATGGAGGGGTAGTTATTGGTAGTGAAATGTCAGGCGGTGTAAGGAGAGTGACAATTTCTAATTGTGTTTTCGATGGTACGGATTCTGGTATTCGTCTTAAGTCCTCGCGCGGGAGAGGAGGGGTCGTTGAAGAGCTTCGGGTAGATAATATCGTCATGAAGAATATTCAGCGGAATGCCTTCATTTTTGATTTGTTCTATGATAAAGAGTCAAAAATAGAGCCTGTCAGTGAGCGGACTCCTGTTTTCCGGAACATTCATTTAAGCAATATTACAGGTTCTGATATCAAGCAAATTGGTTATATTAAAGGGATTGAAGAAATGCCCGTACAAGGCTTGTCCTTTTCAAATATTAATATGAAGGCAGAGGTTGGATTTATAGTTGATATTGCTGAAGATATTCGTTTTGATAATGTGGATTTCTCATCGCAGACTGGTTCACCGTGGCAATTCAGTAAATGTAAGCAGATTGTTTTGAATAATATTAGATCTAAGTATCCTGTTATCGAACAAACGATTGTTACATTTGAAGATGTCGATAATGCTATTATTAATGATTGTTTTCAGATGACTCCTGTGAAGGATTTTTATAAAGCTAATAACAGTCATATTATTGAAGGACATAATTATTGGAAAAAAGAGAGTTTCAAATAAACAGGAACTGTCATATTGTTTCTGTTGAATTTTATTGTTGGGTAGATATGAGAAGAACGATATTACATCATCTGTAATATCGTTCTTCTATTGATTAGAGTTGTTTATGATTTACTTCTTATCGTTTTCGCGAATCTCCACCCGGCGGATTTTACCGCTGATTGTCTTCGGAAGCTCTTCTACGAACTCGATGACACGCGGATATTTATAAGGAGCAGTCACTTTCTTCACGTGATTCTGTAATTCCTTAATCAGTTCTTCTCCGGCACGTGCTTTATAGTCTTTGGATAGAACAATCGTAGCTTTTACCACCTGACCGCGAATCTCGTCGGGTACTCCGGT
>OJNH01002405.1_pt1 | contig 13145 bp, 13 predicted proteins | sample 1597361 | NCBI WGS metagenome assembly OJNH01 (sample SAMEA2452136, study PRJEB22498) | human gut metagenome | biome: human feces; feature: human gut; material: feces | place: Australia | collected 2012
CCCTGAAGTTAAGTTTAGGTTTTAGGGGACAACTTTGTCCCCTAAAGTTGGGTTTATTCATTCCTATGTAAAATATATTCTGTAAGTTTTATATAATCCTTTGTAGCTTTACTTTTATTTTTCCCGTTATCGTGAGCTAATAAAGGGATTTGCATAAGAGTGATTTCTTCAAGATTTTTACTTGTTGCTATTGTTATTGGTAAGATATATTCTCCGAAAGATTCATTTAGCAATTCATATACGACCTTTGACACATTTTTTCTGCCATTCCATTGAGTAAAGAATATTCCACCTATTTGTAATTCAGGATTGCTTTCCTTGACGACATTAACTATGTTCATAATAATAGCCACACCAAGTAAGGAACAACCATCACATTTAAGTGGTATGTAAATTTCGTCAGCCGCAACTAAGCCATTAATATTAACAATTGATAATGAAGGACTAGTATCAATTAGACAATAATCATATTCATCTTCAACCTTTGCAAGATGTTTTCTCAACTTAAATTGTTGTGGAGAAATTACATCCCCTTTAATTCTTTCCTCGGCTTCAGATAACGTTAAACAGCTCTGAATAATGTCTAAATTTTCATAATCTGTATGTAAAATGCAGTCGTGAATATCAGCATTTCTATCAAGAAGTAATGTTTCTACACTCTTTGTCTTGTTTTCAAAGTTCCCCATATATATTTGTTTAAATATGCTTACAAAGTCAACATTGCTGTAAATCATAGTAGTATTCATTTGAGGATCCAAGTCTACTATTAATACTTTTTTGTTGTATTTTGTAGCAAGCATGTGTGCGACTGATACAACAGTTGCAGTTTTTCCAACTCCACCCTTGTTATTTATAAACGCAATTTTTTTCATTTATATAATCCGCCTTTCAATATTATTCTAACAAAAATATTGTATTTCTTTTACAATGTACTGTCAAGCAATTGAAACAATAATACATTAGATGTGGTAAAAATATGAAATTATGATATAATTTTTTCAGAGAAAAACAAAAGATACTAATACAAAAAAGTAATTTGATAGAATTATATTGTGGGAGGTACATTGATGAAGTTTTTCATTGAAGATAAGATTCTTCATTCAGTTAAACTTAGCAATGCTGGTTATTCTGCTACTAATCAAGGTAAGATAAATACGTATAATTTGCTGAAAGAATATGCTCCACTAAAAAAGAGAATTAATCTCATAGACACTTTACCAAAACAAATGATTACGTTGGCTGGTCTATCTGACAAGATAGAAGAAGTAGAGCAAATACAAGATTTGATAGAAAGTGTAATGTCTAAAAACTTGCAGCTAACATATAGAATTAAAGATAGTCTAATGAGTAGTGAAGAATATTACTTAGCAAGGGAAATCTGCAACATTATCGAAAAAGCTATTGAATATTTAGAGGTGAATGATGAATATGGAGCAGATTTGATAAGAAACATATTTACCATTCAGTTTACAAAATACGACGTGTCGAATAAGGCAAGGAAAGACATGTTAATGGAGCTGCTTAAAAGAGACGTAACAACAGAAATGGAGAATGTTACTTACAACAATTACAAGAAGTATGCAATTTATCGTATTGATGAATACCTATTTAGTGAAAAGAATAGGAAAGTACATTATCTAAATGGCTACGTTTTTGACAATGAAAGCATTAAAAAAAATAAGGCAATAGAAGTAAAGAATAAAGCTAGAGAGATTGACAAGACCAAAATACAAACAAGACCAGCTAGTTATGATGACAGTAGAGCAATATGGATACTAAAGAACTTTGAAAAGTTAAAAAATGATTTTGTTTTAAGTTATCATACTATGTTAAGAATTTCAGAAAAAGACAAACTGGATAAAACAGACAAACGTAAACTTAATGAAAGCTATTTCATATTAGAGGCTTACAAGGAATGTGTATACTTGATTTCTCAGTTGTGTTTATTAAATGTTGGCAAGGGAAGTTACACTAATGTATGCGATTATGAAAAATTTGCTTTGGAGTTATACAGAAACAATGAGCAAGATGACAAAAGAAAATCAACAACGTTAAATTATCCAAGCACATCAATGATTCGTTATCGGAAGGCTGTTGTACTTAGTATGGAACAGCATTTAAACGAATATCCTACAGTATACAAAAACTTAGAAAAATATATGCGTAGTATAGCATAAGAAAAAGGAGAAAATTATAATGATTATTTCAATTGATTCAGGCAACAAAAACATAAAAACAGAACATTTTGTTTTTCCATCTTCAATTTCAGAATCAGACTTTGACTTAGGTTTTGGTGTTGATATTATGGAGTACAATGGAAAATATTATTCATTAGATGGTAAACGTATTAAGTACATGCGTGATAAAACAGCAGATGACAGATTTTTCATTTTGACATTGTTTGGCATTGCAAAGGAAATTGAAAAGAAAATTGCAGACGGAAGAATGGAAGATAAGGGAAAAATAAGTGCAAGCGTTACTTTATTAAATGGAATGCCACCAAAACATTTAGCAAACTCTCAAAAATTTGAAGAATATTTTCTTACTGACAAGCCAGCAATTTTTACATATAATAAAAGAGAGTACAAAATAAACATAAAAGACGTATATATTTTTCCACAGGCATATGCACTTATCGGAATGATGAAGAGAAAAATAACAGAATCAGACCAAGTTCTAATTGTTGATATGGGTGGTTGGACTCTTGATTATATGGTGCTTACAGATGGAAGATACAACATGAGCGAATGCGAATCTCTTGAATATGGAATAATTAAGATTTATAATCAGATTCAGTCGTATTGCAACTCAAAATTTGATATTAATTTTAATGATAGACAAATTGATTCAATTCTAAAAGGAACTTATAAGGCAAAAATAGATGAAGATATAAAGCAGTTTGCATCTTCTCTTGCAGAAAATTATTGTAATGAGATTGTAAACACACTTAGAGAGCAAATCGAAGGATTCAGAACAATGCCAATTATTTTTGCAGGTGGTGGAGCAGTTACACTAAAAAAATATTTTGAAAATAATCCACTAATTACAGATGCACAATTTATAGAAGATGTTTGTGCGAATGCCAAGGGTTACAAAGCACTTTACAAACGAATGAGATAGTAAGGAAATAAATATGAAAAAGAAGAAAAACCCAACTAGATTTACAGTAAGATTTAATCCTAAAATTTTGTCACATTTACAGGCGATGAAAATAATAAATTCAGTATCAGAAAGAGGTAAGGCACAGTTAATCGCTGATGCCTTGCTCTTGTATAACCAAACAATACACTGTGTTGACATTTCAAATGTTGATGATATTGTTGGGTTAGTTTCTCAGGCTGAGATTGAGGCAGAAAAAGAAAAGAAAAATAAGAAAGAAATGAAAGAAGTTGAAAAAACAACTTCTGAAAAGAAAATTGAGTCCGTTGAAAAAGAAGATACTGAAGATGAGAATGACGGATTTTTGGAACTTGAATATGATGACGACGACGAATATGATGATGAGTATGAAGAAGATGACGAATTCGATAACCTGATAAAAGAGAATCTTGCAATGATGGGCTTTAAAAAAAAGAAGGGTAAAGATGAGTGATGAATAACAAAATTAATCAGGACACTATTTGTAGCGAAAAAGAAAGGAAAAAACGTGCAAACACACTTTTTTTTGCTCTAGTTATAATAGTGTCTTTTGTATTTGTACATATATTAAATCATTTTGGAGGAATAACTATTATATCTGGTGATTCCATGAATCCGACATATTTAAACCGGGAGTTTCATATTTATTCGGCTGACGTTTCAGAAATAACACATGGGGATGTTGTCATATTTAGAAATGATGAACAGACAAACGGTAGCATTTTTGTTAAAAGAGTAATAGGAATACCTGGTGATAAAGTGGAATGTATTGGAACAAAAATATATGTAAATGGAAAAGAACTTAATGAGAAATATGTTGTAAACACGGTAACAAAAGAATTTAGTGTGTCATGTACAGTAGGAAAAGATGAATTGTTTGTGTGCGGGGATAATAGAGACGAGTCTTATGATTCCAGGAGCTTCGGCTGCATAAAAACAAAAAATGTTCTTGGTAGAATAAAAGATTAAAGTAAGTGGTAATACGTATTATTACGTAATAATACGTATTAGTACGTACATTGGAGGAGTGCAATGGCAAATGACAAAAGTAAAAAAATACACTATGAATGCTCTGTTATAATTGCAAAAGAAAACAATAAGTTTAAGGGCAAATTGTTGTCAAGTCATAATAATGTAGCCTTTGATACAAAAGAACGAATACAAGACCTAATTAATGATGCAAACATAAAAGGAATTGTAATTGACAGAAAGGAACAGCAAAAAACATTTATAGCTCCATTGTTGCTTGACACAAAAGAACTCCAAAGAGAAGGACAGTATTATTTTGATTATGTACCTGACAAAACATTAGCAATTGCACAATCATTGTACGAAAAAGATTTAATAACGAACCCAGATACAAATTGCAGATATTTGTCAATTCCTGCTGCTAAAGAGCTATTTAATAATTTAAAGAGTGTAGCAAGAGTGCCAATGTACAGCAAACAAATTTCAAGCATACTGACTAATCCATATGTTAAGAATAGAATTTGCAAACAGGAAAACGATTATGTAAAAGAATATGAAACTATAAAAGGACATGCAATCATGCCAACCAGCAAAGTATTCACGTTTACAGATTTGAGCGAAATGGAGAAGAATATCTATAAACTGATAGTGAGAAGGGCAGTAGCAATATTTATGCCTGCAAAAGTTATAAACACCATAAGAGTTGTATGCAAGTTTGGAAGGATTTCTACATTAACAACTGTACAGAAGATAGAAAAATTGGGATATGGAGAAATAATACCTGCCTTATCCGAAAAAAACATATTGCCGGAACTAAAAGAGGGCGATAATGTATCAATTATTGATGCAGAAGGGGAGATAGTAATAGATGATAAAGATTATGAGCCGGAAACTTTTTTAGAAAATAGTAAAAACAATAATTTTCAAAAAGAGGATAAGAAAAGAACACAGTACGCAAATACTGATGCGATATGTCCGTTGTGCGGAAGGGACATAAAGGAATCAAAAACCGGATTTTACTGCGAAGGTTGGGAAGATAAATCGTGTAATTACTTTATGAGAAATTACGTGTATGGAGCAACTATTACATCACAAGATTTCAAGGCTATGTTGGCAGGCGAAAAAATAGGCAAGCGTTTCACTTGGAACTCAGGCAAAAGGGGATGTGCGAAAATAGGTATAATAAACAATAAATACAGATTCTTTTTTGATGAATAAAAAAAAACAGCCAAAACTTTTAATTAAAGTTTTGGCCGTTTTTTTTACAAATTATTTTATTTAATGCTTGTCAGAAAGGAGTACAAGCACCTGTAGTAAGTGAGATACTACACTTAGATTATATGTTGGAAATACAATAATATCAATAGCAAAAATTGCGAGTGTGTGATGTATAAGAACAAATAAACAGAAAAGATTCTCCATTCAGAGCCTTAATAATGAAAAATAAGGAATTATGAGGAGTTAAGCTGTTACCGTGCGGTGTTGGATAAATATTATGGTGAACAATGAAAATGGATATGTTGAAGGAAAATGTAAAAAAATGTAGTGATAATGTAATGGTAGTATGCTTTTTATGTAGTGGTGTAATGTGAGATATTATGTGCAAAAAAGAGAGAAAATATATTATTAGACAGAGTAGTGGTTTGAAAAAAATATTATTTATATGTTTAGATTTAGGAACATATCACGTCGTGAAATATATCTTTCACGACGTGATATACGTATAATTGGGAAAAGGTTGGCAAAATAATTTCTTGTGTGATAAAAATTCCACTTTTTGTTTCACAGTTTGATATTATATATACGTAACATATTTGATGTTTAATCCGGTAATATCTCCCCTCATTCATATTGCTGGATTTAACATATATCCAATGCGGGGACACGTTGCTTTTTTCTCTCAAATCCCCGCATTTTATTATACAGAAAGGAAAACATTGCTTTCATAAAAAATCTTTGTATTTCATTGATTTTCTTGTAAGGCTCTGAAGGTGTCAATATGGAACTAAGCAATTTTGAAAAAAACGAGCTTGCCCTGGATTCATTAATTGATGTTCTTCCGGATTTTTGTCGTGATTTCTTCATTGGAACATCAACAATTAATACTTCAAGGACTCAAATTAGGTATGCTCACAGTTTAAAGATGTTTTTTGACTACTTAAAAGATGTTGTTGGAATATCCGATATAACACTTGAATATTTAGATTCTCTTACACCTAAAGATATTGAAGAATATCTTTTCTATACAACAACTTACGTGGATCAGAATGGAAAGGTTAGAAATAATCAGGCAGCTACTAAAAGTAATAAATTATCTGCCCTGCGTTCCTTCTACAAATATTTGTATGCACATGATATGCTACAAAACAATCCTGCAATGCTTGTAAACACGCCTAAAATAAGAAAAAAGGAACTCACAACTCTTTCTCCAGATGAAATTGGAAGAATAATGGATAAAATATATACAGGAAACGGGTTAAGTAAAAGGCAAATGAACTTTGCTAACAAAACAAGGTATCGTGATTATGCTATATTTGTACTTCTACTTAGTTCGGGTATGCGTGTGTCAGAACTGGTTGGAATTGACATGTCTGATATTAATTTTGATTCTTGTGAAATAAAAATTATTAGAAAAGGGCTTAAAGAACAAATTATTTATATGTCTGATGAGGCTGAAAAGGCTTTAAAAGAATATATTGAATATGAACGTGGCTCTTTAGTTGGCAATCAAAAGGATTTGACAGCACTTTTTGTATCTTTAAAGCATCAACGTATTTCCGTTAGAGCTGTCGAAAGTATGGTTAAGAAATTTACATCAGGCGTTACAGTAAAAAAAATATCTCCACACAAATTAAGAACAACTTTCGGCAATACGCTTTATAACGAAACAGGAGATATTTATTTGACGGCTACTGCATTAGGGCATGAATCTGTAAACACAACTTCCCAATATTACAGTCGTGTAGACCGGGAACGTGTACGATCAGCAAGAAACATTGTTAAAATCAATGAAGATTGATATTACTTAAATATAATTTAGAAAAGGACCTTAGTACAGATAAACTGCTCTAAAGTCCTTTTTTTTACAGCTGACATAATGTTTTTGGAGTCATATGTGTTACATAACATAAATTCTCTTTTGTTATTTCTCCATTTAAGAATGACTGGTAAAATTCATAATTTTCCTGCGTTTTCTTTTCAGTCTTAATGAAGAAACGTCCATACCTTACAAGAAATGGCATCAAATTTTTGTCTGCTTCATATTCGAGCATCCCCAGTTCGATAAAGCCTCGAAATTCCATGTAATATATGTCACATAATTCCAAGTATCGTCTAATTGTTTTTTTTGACAACTCATATTTTTCACTTAATTGATTTACGCTCATATCATTTTCTGCGTAGTCAATGAAAATTTGTTTTATAACCTCGTATTTCTCACTAAAGAAACTTTTTATTTCTTTTTCAACTATCTCTCTCATCTGTTTTCTGTTTCCATTACAATGAGCTATTTTTATTGCAACTTCTGTTCTAATTCCATAACACATAGCAAGTATTAAAGCTGCTTCGTTTTCAATATTATCAACATGTATATTGTTCATCATAAAAATCCCACCTTTTTCTTTAAAATGTATTATAATATAAGTATCTGTTAAACATATTCTAATATATGCTAGCATATACTTCAATGGTTATTTCTACCAAAAATTCATTAAAGTTTTTATGCTTTTTGTATATGCTAGCATATAGATATGTATTTTTTATCAAATTTTCTAATAATAAGGAGACCTATATGAGCAATAATTATACAAAAGCACAGGCGAAAGCCATAAATAAATATACTTCTAAATTTGCAATATTAAGTATTCGTGTTTCTCCCGAATTTAAGCAAGAGGTTACAGAACATTGTTGTGATAATAACATTTCCGTAACAGCATTTATTAAGCAGGCTATTAGAAATCAAATTATTATGGATAAAAAAAAGCGACCTTAGAAAAGGCCGCTTTAATTTTATTCTCTACTTATTTACCAAACATAATCTCATTCTTAACTTCCTGAAGTTCTTTTTTCAAGATTTCAATTTCTGATGTTAATTTGTCATTTTTGCTTTTTAAAAGTTCAGCAATTCCCTTATATAAAGAGTTTACTCCATCAACGTATTTGCTTTCTGATAATGCACCAGTATTTTTTTCACCTGAATTACTTAAACCATTGCGAAGTTCCATAGCATATATGTACTTCATTCTTTCGATATAGTTGTAAGAATCTCTGAAAAGTGTTCTTCCATCATCATAGCCTAATCTTATATCAGCAACCTTATCCTTAACATAAGTATTGTTGGAAAAACTTGTCATTCCTTTTTGATCCACATTGCATTTTGCCCTTCCATTTTCAATTCTAATGTATATTGGATATTTAGATGCTTTTCCATCTGGCATTTTTGCCTGTCTTGAAATAAGAATTTTCTTCACAGGGCTCAATCCATCTTTGTCAGGCAAATTAAAGATTCTATCAAAAGACTTCTGAAAATCACCGTTTATTCCCATAATATAGTTGAATTCGGCAATTTCTTCAGGTGTTAAATTGAATCTAACCGTTACTGAACCACCTTTGTCCTTATTTGTGTAATCACATATGGTAATACACATTTTGGATTTGTCAGCAATTGGTCTTCTGTAGTTATCTGATTTTTCCAACTTATCAGAAACATCCAACTTTTTATTTCTTCCGTCTAACACCACTACTCTCTTGTCTTCATAATTATTGTTATCATTTCCATTGTTATTTGTATTGTTATTCATATTATTCATCCTTTCTTTAAATCTCAAGTTTTATTTACGCTTCGATTATTTTCCAGTAACTACTATACTCACCAAAATCAGTATGAATCCTTGCTGACCATGTATTAAGGTATACATTTGAATATTCAATATGATCTAATACACCTACAATATATTTTTGCCATCCTTTGTCATCAAGTTTAAGTTTCTTAATAACTTCGTTTTTCATTGCATTATATGCATTTTCATATGTATCGTATTTTTCCGTCTGCAACCTACTTTCAATATCATCTGCATCATAAAAATTATTTGATTTTATGAGTATATACTTCTTTTCAATTAATTCATCTTTTGAAATGTGAACTTGGATCATTGTGTCTTCTAATGGTTTTATATCTACAATATTTTTTACATTTGCTTTTTTTATTGCTTCTACACTAGTCTTTGCCTCTACATACTTTACCTTGTATGTATTCCCTACCACATAATCAACTATCCATTTCATATCTTTTACCTTCCTTTCTTTTTCTCATTATTTTTAAAATATTTTTCTCAACTTAAAAGTATTTAAATTTCCGTGCATTCTTATAAACGAAACGACAAACCGTGTTTACAGTTTGCCGTTTTCTCTCTAAATATTCATGCGACTTTCTATAAGCCTTACCATTGTTTTAGGAAGTTTTCTTAAATCAGACATGTCTAAGAATCCATCACCATAAATAGCCTTAATGTATTGCTTATCTTCATCTATGGCTGCCGCAAACAGATCAACACCTCTGCTTTTAAGATTTTTCTTAATTGCTTTAAGGTCCTCTTTTGCTCTTTCTCCACCATAATTGTCAGCATTAGGCTGTCCGTCGGAAATTAGAATCAATAATTTTGTTTCTTCAGGACGTTTTAAAAGGTGTTCTCCACAGAACTGTAACGCAGCTCCATCTCTGTTGCAAGATTTACTTGAAATTTGCATAAGACGATACTTGTCATTCGAATCAATCTCGTCAAAATCCTTATATATATCATATTCAACGCAATCATACCAATTATGACCTGCAATTGATAATGGAATATTAAAGTTTCTGCAGAAATCTTCAAGTATTACTGCCATTCGTACTGCTTCAACTATCTTTCTTCCTGACATAGAACCTGATTCATCAATAAGAATAGATACCGCAAGATTAGTTTCAGACTTAATGTTTTTCTTATAAAAAACCTTGTGTTGTCTATCATAGAGATTATTTTTGTCTAATCCCTTGCCAATCCATTGTCTTCTGCTAATTTCAGTAGGCTTTCTTTTTAGTGTTTCTTCTAATGCTTTCTGTAACGCTCTCGAATACTTTAATACATCTTTCATATTATTGTATTCTTCAATATCATCTGGATACACATTTTTATGTCTATTAATTCTAAAATTTACACCTTTATGATTGTTTGTAAACGGAACGTCTGCAACTTCTTGTACAAGTTCTTTTTCACTTTCTTCCAAAAGCTGTCTGTTTACAATTTCTTCAGCACAGGCATTAATTGTTTTTTCAACCTTCAATCCTATGCCATCATTGGTGCAAAATTCACTTTCAACATATTCTATTGTTCCACCTTGATTAAGGTCACCATCTGAAGAACCACTTGTTTCGGCAAATCTAGGTGCATTTTCAAGTTTTTCTTGAATCGTCTCCCTTAAATCATTACCACCTATTTCATTTTCAAGTTTTGCCTCTGTTTCTTCCTCGTCTGCATTACCATTTTCCGTTAATTCAAGACTTTTTTCTGTTGATTCAGAATTGTTTTCTGTTTCTTCAGAACTGCTTTTTTCAGCCTTTTTTCCTCTGTAAAACTGAGAAGTGCTGGCTTCTTCTTCATCATTTGATGATTTTTCTGTTTCTCGTTGAACCTTTTGGCTTAATTGTTCTGCAACATTATTTCTAGTTTCTGACTGTTGTTGTCCATTTTGTTTTTTGTCATTCGCACCATTTTCATCGCCTTCATTCCCAGAACCAGTATCATTCTGTTCCTGCTCCTCTTCCTCTTTTTCTTCAATCTCGTCCTTAATAATCTGCCACATACATAAAAATACATTTGTTGCAGCATTTATTCTCCCCCATACTTCATTAGCAGATATTCCTGCATCAACATATGGTTTTGCTAAATTAAGAACATCAATATGTTCTGTATGCAGATTATGAGGATTTGGTATTAAGCCTGATGACGCATAACATAAAATCAAATTACTTACAATAGATGCATCACCACGTTCATCATCTATCATTCTTTTTAATGTAGGTTTATCCTCCGCAATTCTGATTCTATTTATGGTAATTGCATTTTTAATTGTGCCTTGAAACTCCTGACATATCTTATTCTCCATCCATATATCCTCAATAATGTTTAAAATATTACGATATACCAAATATACATATCTCTTATATTCAGGTTTTAGTTGAAGAAAATATTCTACGTCTTCTTTTTCCTGTTGCAACATTGAAGCAACTCCAGTATCAAAAATTCCATCATTTTTTATTCTGTTTACATAATAATTAACAGTATCAAAATCTGTATAAAGCATGTGTCCTACCTCATGATAGAACATTCCAATTACACTTAATACCTTCAATTTGAATGTTGGAAATTTCTTTTGTATTGAACTGTTCCAATTCAAAAACACACTCATACCGTCTGTTCCTGCCGTCATTCCATTTCCCATATCCTGAATCAAAATATTAGCCTTTTTTTCACATCTTGTCATAAACTTAAACATTTCAACCAGATGATCATAAAACTCTCTTGATTCAAAATACTCCTGTTCTGTCATTTTCTCCTTAGCTTTAGCTACGAGTTTACTCTTTGACATTTTTCCTTTCATGTTAACACTCCTTTCATAACTGAAAAAAAGACGCATCTATCCTGATACGTCTTTCTTATTAAATAAAATAAACTAAAAAAATAAGACCAATAAAGTCATAAACATACATGTGCTCTTGCCTCTATCAATCTCTACTAATATAGTAATTTATGCAGGCTTAAAAGTCAACATAAACCAGTTTTTTAATCTTTTTTAAGTAATTTACCTTTAACAATAGAGCCACAAAAATGTGACTCTAAATTATTTGTAATTCTATTCTTTACTGTATAAAACCTTCTTTCCATATGTTATCTTAATGATGTTTTGGCAAGTTAATCCTTTCTTTAAATCATAGTAATAACCTACATCCAAATTTCTAATGATTTCGCTACCCTGTTTAGCACTTGCAAAATCATATTCTGAAAAACTTTCGATTTTCACTAATTTTCTAAGAATATTTTTAGGACTCATCTTGCCGGAGTCTGTCTTTCCATTGTATTCGAACTCTACATTTACCGTTTTTGCATCAACGCTATGAAGTCCATCTGCAAGTTTCAATTCCCATTCTGAGACAACTGACTTGTCATCTATGAATCTTTGGATTTGTTCCATTGTTGTCTTGGTATGAATCCAACTATCCTCTTTTCTTTGTAGCGTTTTCCTTGCCTCATCTTCAATGTTTAAAAATCCACAAAGACTCTCTGCTATTTGCTGCAAATTTATTAAATCTTCCTTCAATTCTGCTGTTGCGTTTACAGAATATGGTGATGTCTTTTTGTCAAACAACCAATTTCTTGCCTTTTCCTTGCACCACTTATTATTCTCTCCATCTGCAATGTCAAATGTTTTGAGATTATTGTAAAAATCCATAAACACTGTATTTTTCAAATGCTCATTGATTTCATTAGCGTAAGGACGTAGCAGTTTTACATTTTGAGGCAAAGATTTTATGTCAAACTCTCCATAATGGAATTTAAAGGGAAAATCTTCAATAATATATACAACATCATCAGATACAATGGCATATAACTCATATTTCATTTTTAAACTTGCATAAAAATTTTCTTTGTTATATCCATAAGCACCATAAACATATCTTGCCTTTCCAACATTGTCCTGGATAAAATGATAATTTAATTTATACCTTCTTCCTTCGTCCACGTCAATTTCAAATGAATGTTCATTATTAAATACCTTTTCTACAAACTCATCAAAAAATTCTTTATTCATAACTATTATTTTCTCCTTTCAAAACAAATTAGAGCTACAATTTTCTGTAGCTCTAATCTTTATTCATTCTTATCTGTATTAAATTTTATAAACTTATATATGGAAAATATATAATTCTGTCTCTTGCAACATTATCTTCCAAGATTTTCTTCTCTGAAAGGTCAATGTTTTTCTTAGACAAATAAGCTGCCAAT
>OJNH01002413.1_pt1 | contig 13111 bp, 13 predicted proteins | sample 1597361 | NCBI WGS metagenome assembly OJNH01 (sample SAMEA2452136, study PRJEB22498) | human gut metagenome | biome: human feces; feature: human gut; material: feces | place: Australia | collected 2012
AAAAAAAAAAAAAATAATTTGCTAAATTAATTGTTATAATTTACTTTCTATGATAAAATTTAAAATGATAATAATATGTTATGGAGAAATTTTAATGTCAAAAATCAAAGATAATATTATAAGAGTGTTTAATCGAATATTTAGAAGAAATAGTTTTCCGATGCTTGCAAATGTTTCTAAACAGAATTATGATGAATATCATACTACATATGATACATTGTCGAAAATATTTGGAGAATTAGATGATATAGAGGCCTATCTTGTAGGTGGCATTTCTTCTGCAATTCAAACTAATCAGGATTTGTATAGACAAAATAGTGACATAGACATTATGTGTAAAGAAGAAGATTTGCCTAAGATAATAAAAAAATTACAAGAAATCGGATATAGTATAGAAGATAAAAGAAGAATAAAAACTAATAATGTTATAGACATAAATGGAGATTTTAAAGTTGGATGTCATGATATTAATACAAGTATAAAGAATAGCAATTTATTGGGTGTTGGGTTATTTGTTTATAAAATAAATAATAATGAAGTAACAACATATAGCTATGCTTTTGATGAAAAAATCGGAAAATTTGTTTGTACAGAAAAAGTAATACCTAAAGAATTATTTGATATGATATATAATAATACACCAGTTGATTATAAAGGAATCCAATTAAAAACTCAATCAAAAGAATATACTTATATGTCTAAAAGCAGAGGAACAAGAGCGAAAGATAAATTAGATGCCTCAATTATTGAACCTACATTAGATGAAAAATCAATGGAAAAAATATCTAAAATCAGAGAATTAGAAGCTAGAGCAAAGGAATATAGACTCGTATTTGACGAAAATGGAAAAATTGAGTCAAGACATAGGTTGCCTTCACTTGAAGATAAAGTTAATTCCTTTTTAACTTCTTTATATGTAAGTAGTTCAACAAAAACACCAGAGCAAATAGTAAATGATGTATTACAAAGTGAGCAGTATAGCAGAACAATTATAGAGCATCCTGAAATTAATTTATTAATAAATCAATGGCAAGAAAAAACTAAGAATTATACATATCGAGACAAAATAAGATTAATTACTATTGACTATTCACAAAAATTGCAAAGCTATGATATAAAAGCAATAGATAATGTTTTAGATTTTTTGCAGAGAAGACATAAAAATCATGGAAAAAATAATGATGATATTGAATTAGACGCTGAAGCAGCTAAAATATTTGAATTAATGACAGAATATGGGCAAGCAATAAAAAGAATTTTTGTTGATAACAATATTGATATTACACATATAACCAGTATCGCTCCTGAACAATTAGAAAGAGGAGTATTAAGAAAATCTATTGATAGAGCTAATAATTATGAAACAGAAAGAGTTAATGGCGTATTTGCTTCCTCTTCTCCAATTGATGGAAATAACCCTTATATTATTCGTAATAGTTCAGGGATGATTATATTAGGAAAATCAACATATATTTATGGAAGTGATAATATTGAAGTAACTCAAGATTTAGAAGGTAAAAAGCATGCTATGCTAAGACAACCAAATTATATTTATCATATTAATCCTAATAGATTTAATCCAGTATGCAACCTAACTATTGATTCAAGAAGTCATGAGCCTATTTTTGAATTTTCAGAAGAATGGATTTCAGATTCAGAAGTTGATATATCAGACCATAGTCAAGTTAGAAACATTGAACAAGTTAAAGATGTAACAAGTTTATTAGAACACTATACGATTTTATGCGATACGCAAAGTCAGGGAATTGGTATGAAAGCTAGACAATCTAAAAGTAAAGATGAAGCATTAAAGTTCATTGCAATAAAAATAAAAGATGGTAGTGTTAGAAATATAAATCAAGAAACTGGAATAAATTATAAAGATTTATCAAGTATTGAAAGATAAGTATTATGTAGATATAAATTTTAGGGTGAATAAAATAAATAAATTTTACTCACCCTTTTGCTAACTAACAGTAAATCAATTCAGAATATATAATTTCTTCAGCAGAATATTTATAATTATTCATTCCGCAAACCATATAATTATTCATTAAACTAACCCATTCTAGTGGATTAGTATCCTTTAAGTTTTCATCAATAGGAATTTTCTCTAACATCTGTTTCATAAGTATATCATATCTTGTTTTTGCTTGTTTATCTGTATCAACAATATGCTTCCTTAAAGTTCCATCCATAAACATTATTGTATAATCAGCCTTTTTATGTTTTTTCAAATATTCTAGTCTTAAATGACCATACTTTCCAATATGATAATTTTTTTCGTATTCATCTTATGCTAAATATAAGTTAGAAATATAATAATCTTCTTCTTTATGATAAGTTATCTCTCTCATAACTAAAAACCTCCTAAAATTTATTTTCACTACAAAATGAATAAAATTTTATATCATATCAAGCTATCAAAACACCAATAAAATAAGGAAGAACCAAATAAGAACAATTTTGTCCTTATTTAAGTTCTCCCTTAGTCCCTTTTTCTTTAATTATTATAATAATATCTCTTTTGTATATTCTACTATTTCTTTTATTTCTTTTTCTTTTTCTTGGTCAAACCATTTTTTTTTTAAATACAAATCTCCTGATTTTATTATTTTATTAGCTAATCTTTCTATTTCTTTTTCTTTGTCTAGCTTTTCTATTTTCGATTTTTCTCCACCAAAATACAATTTATATAATTCTTCTCTTAGTTTTTCTAAATATTTAAACTCTTTTTTATAATATATAAATATCATATGAGTCATATATTCCATCCGAATATCGTAATACATTAATAATAAAATCATAATAGTAAATGTTGGAAATAAAAGTATAATACTCAGATTATCTACTGCCATAAATAATTCCTCCTAAAATTTTTTAATCTATGATAACACCTTTGGTGAAAACATGAAGGTTACTATATATAAAATAAGTTTTTACTTATACTTTTATAATTTTATCACACATTTTCCTCCTTAGTCAACACTTTATTTCAATTCTTTCAATGCTTTTTCCGCAATTTTTTCCTTATCAAAAAATTTAACTAAAGCAATAATTAAAAATGTTAAAATAAAAGTTATTAAATATACAATTATACTTACTTTCCAATTTCCTTTAGAGAAATATTGTCCAACTATAGTTGATGATACAATAGATGGAAATCTACATAGTGTAGCAATAATAATAAATCGTGATGGTTTTATTGGAAATAATGCACCTATATAAGTAAGTAAATCTTTTGGTGTTCCAACAACCGCAAAACAAATAGCAAATATAAATTCCAGATTTTGAGGATTTTGAAAAACTTTACTTTTTTCAATTTTATCTATTTTTTCTTTTCCAAATGAATCATATAATAGTTCTTTTCCAACTTTTCTAGTTATCCAGAAAATTATAGCCGTTGTTAGTGCAACAGAAAATAATATAAACAAAGTACCTCCTATTGCTCCATAACACATTCCAGCCAGTATTTCTAGGGGTTCACCAGGTAATACAACTAAAAATATTTGTGCAAATTGTAATCCAAGCAATGATAAAAATCCATATATTCCAGAGTTATTCACTTTTTCTTTAAATTCTATTTGTCCCTCATAAGTAGATAAATTTTTCATTAAAGGAAACAAATATATTGTCATTCCTATCATGAGAAGTATAGTTATTATAAATATAACGATTTTTACTATTTTTATTTTTTTATTTTTATTGTTCATTTCATAATCCTTTCTTTATCTATTATTTATAGTTTCTATAATACCATCTGCAATCGCTTTAGAATAATCTTCTATATATTCATCAAACAATTCATTATCTTTATCATCTGAAATAAACCCTAATTCTATTAAGCAACTTGGCATCTTAGTATTATTTAAAACATAATAATCTGTATCTTCCCCTTTTATTGTTCCATATTTAATTCCTCTATTATTTTGAATTTTAGTTTTACATATGTAATTCATAATATTCGTTGCTAAACTCATATCATCTTGACTTTGTCTGCTATTAATCCAGGATTCAACTCCACTTCCTGTATCAGCACTATTTCTATGTATAGAAACAAATACATCAGCCTTTTTCTTATTTGCAATTTTACATCTCTCATGCAATGTAAGTGTTTTATCATTATCTCTAGTCATAACAACCTTTATATTTTTTGTCTCAAGATATTTACGTACAGTATTTGCAACTTTCAAAGTATCATCTTTTTCATATCTATTATCATTAGACGCTCCAACATCTGTTCCACCATGTCCGAGCATCTATACAAACAATAATTTTATTATTATTATTATTTATAAAAACTCCTATTATTATAACACCTATTATTATAAAAGTTACTATTATTATTATTAAAATTTTAAAATTTTTCCTCATATTTTGTTCCTCTTTACTAAATCTTTTCAAAAATCATTTTAACTTTAAATAAATCTCCATCAAGTTTTAACTCAAACTTTCCATTTTGCAATTCTGTTAAATTTTGTGCAATAGAAATTCCTAGTCCGCTTCCCTCAGTTGTTCTAGATTTATCTCCTCTAACAAACCTTTGCATTAGTTCTTCTGCAGAGATATTAAGTTTTTCCTTTGATATATTTTTAATTTCTATAATAATATTTTGCACCTCTGGGACCGGGTATTTTAGGGGCAATTTTTTTATATCAACATACACTCTTGAATTTTCTAATGCATATTTTGATATATTACTGTATAAATTCTCTATAATTCTATACATATATCTACTATCTGCCATAATACAAATATCATTTTCCTCTGAATTTATTATTATTTCTAATCCTTTCTTTTGAAACTTATCTCCAAATTCACCTGTTGCTTGTTTTATAAGCTCCACCACATTAATTTTTTCCAATTTTAAAGATATATTTCCTGTAGATATTTTAGATGCTTCTACTAAATCTTCGGTTAATTTTTTCAACCTTTGTGATTTATTATCTAATATTTCTATATATTCTTCAGCTTGTTTATTTTGTATGTTTTCTTGTTTTAGTAAATCAACATAATTAATAATAGATGTTAATGGCGTTTTTATATCATGTGAAACATTTGTTATTAACTCTGCTTTCATCTTTTCACTTTTCATTCTTTCTTGAACAGCATTTTCAAATCCATTTGAAATATCATTTAAATATGTAACTGCTTTTTTAAATGGCATAGTAAATTCATTTATATTTAATTGATTTTTATTATTTCCATCATATATTTCCTTTAATTTATTTTCTATTTGTGAGCATTCTTTCAATATTTTTATAATTTTATATATTATAAAACCTATAAGTGCAACTATTAATAAAGGAAGCCTATTACTTTCACCAAATAATAATAAAATTACAATCCATATAAAAATTATTATACTAGAAGAAATTATCACTTTTGACGTTATATTGGCTGAATATGTAATAGTTTTCCATATATCTTTTACTTTATTTAGCATCTTTTTGCAAATTTTTAACCATAAAAGGATTATTTTCCCTGATATAGATGTCTTTAATACTTTTTTAGCTTTTATTCTTTTTATTATTGTAGTCATAGTTATTGTACTACAAACATATATTACAAAATATGCAGTTACTGCTATTGAAACTATTGCATTGTAATCATTCTCTACAACTTCAAGCATTATAAATGGCACGCAACTAATAAGAATTGCAAAAAAGATTATTACTTCTATAGGAATGTAGTCAAAGTTATTCATCTTTATTATATTTACATTATCATCATATCCAATTACTATCACTAAATATATAACCAATAATATTGTTAATATTGAACTAACAGGAAATATTACATATGCATTATTATAAATAGGCTTCATAATATCTACAAACTTTAATGCCATTTGTCTTGAAGAACTCATATACAGTTCTTCAGTATATGAACTATATATTTCAAAATCTTTTATATCTGTTGAAATATACTCTATATATCTACCATCAGTAAGCACTGTGTCTGTTTTGTTCGTATCTGTTGTATAATATGTAATTAAAAAATCACTTAAATATTTTTCTCCATATTTTCTTATGCTTTCAGTATCTGTTTGAATTTTTCCATCTAAAATATTGACATTTTTATACCCTTTTTCTGAATTTTTCGAATCTCCTGAATTAATTTGTTGTTTTATTTCATTAATTGTATTTAGTTCAACATTGGTTATGGCTTTATTTTTATAAATAATCAAAAAATTCATAGTTTTCAAATCATTCCAATTAAAATCATAATTATATATATGATATATACTAATATCTCCATCTTTTGTACTATTATATAAACTATTATCATGTATTAACTTGTCCGCTATATCTCTTAATGACATTATATAATCAAATGCAAATCTCTCAGATTCTAAATACTTTTCTTCATTTAAATATTCTGAATTTTTTATTCCTATGCATATAATTGATAATATTAATGTTACTATTGATATTGATAATGCTACATAACTTATTGCCTTTAAAATTTTATTAGATTTCAATTTAGAGACCTCCTTTTTTATTTTGCACCTTTGGGACCGGATATTTTAGGTTCCTTTTTTTATTTTGCACCTCTGGGACCGGGTATTTCAGGGGAACTTTATAGAGATTCTACTTTATATCCTATTCCCCATATTACTTTTAAATATTTGGGTTCCTTTGGATTTATCTCAATTTTTTCTCTTATATGCCTAATATGTACAGCAATTACATTTTCTGCAGAAAAGCATTCCTCGTCCCATACATTTGTATATATTTCTTCTATTGAAAAAACTTTTCCTTTGTTTTTTGTTAAAAACTTTAATATGTTATATTCTGTTGGCGTTAATTTAACTTCTTTTCCCTCACTAATTACTTTCTTTAATTCATCATTTATTATTAACTCTCCTGTTTTTATAATACTTTTATTAGAAGCGTTTTCTTTTACTTCACCTCCAAATTTAGTATATCTTCTTATTAATGCGTTAACTCTTGCTATTAATTCTACAGGATTGAATGGTTTAGTTACATAATCATCCGCACCTATATTTAAACCGTTTATTTTATCTATATCTTCAGATTTTGCAGATAACATTATTACTGGTATATTTTTATTTTTTCTAATCTCCTCAAGTGTCTCTATTCCATCTTTTTTGGGCATCATTATATCTAATATTATTAATTGTATATCATTGCTGTTAATTTTTTCTAAAGCTTGTTCTCCATCATATGCTTTTATTATTTTATAGTTTTCTTTTCCTAAATATATTTCGATTGCCTTTACAATTTCTTTATCATCATCTACCACTAATATATTGTACATTTTTATTTTTTCCTTTCTTTATTTTTTATATTATAGCAAATCTTTATTAAGAAAAAATAGAGAAAATATTAAATTTTTCTTAATAATGTTTATTCCCCCTTTTCTCAAAAAAGGGGGAACTTTTTATCTTTTATATATAACTTATCTTTTTCTCTTGCAACATTTCTTTTAATTTAGGATTTTTTCTTTTTTTATATTTTTTTAATAATCCTTGATATTCTAATTCTAATCTTTCAATTCTTTTAAAATCTTCTGGTTTGATTACACGCGGTAAATCTTTAACTAAAATTCCAGATGATTTCATTACATGTTGTACAAATTCTGCACAATAAAATGTGTTTTTTCTTTTTATTTGCTTTTTTAAACTAACACAAAATAGTCCAATTATATTAAATCTATATTTTTCTTTGTTCTCTTTAAAATAATTAATTACTTTTCTTATTCTGTTATATTGTTCATTCTCAATTAATAAAGAATATATTTCTGTTCTAGTATTTTTAAATCTTCTAAACGTCCCATATTTTATACTTTCATGTACAAAACCACCCCAAAATGGATTGTACGGATTTAATCTACCAAAGCTATACATTTCTTTTAAATCTTCATCTAATGCTATTGAAATATGTGAAAATTCATCTTTAGTATAATATTTTATTATTGTTGATAATGCTGTTCCTGTATGTGTTAATACAATATAAATTTTCTTCATTTTATTTTTCCCTTTCTTTTTTGCTGAATTAATGTTTCTTTATTTATTATAATTTATTGTTTCTTTAAATATTCCACATACTCTTCTAAACACATGTTAAGTTCATTCATTTTTTTTGCATGTTCTACTCCTACATATCTCCAATGCCATGATTCATAAGATATTTTTGTTATATCTTCTTTATCTTTCGGATATCTTAAAATAAATCCATAGTTTTCTGCATTTTCTTTAAGCCATTTAAATCCATCAAGTTTTTCAAATTTATTATCTACATAATTAAAATCTACAGCTAATCCTAAATTATGGTCACTTGAACCTGGTTTGTTTATATAGTCATTTGTTAATTCTTCTGCTTCTTCTTTAGTTTTTCCTTGTTGTAAGTATTTTTGTACACTGTTATCATATAATTCTTTTTGTCTTGCTACACTTCTATATGCTGATTGTACCCATATATTACTTATTCCATCATTTCTCATTGCATTCATCATGTCTTTCAATTCTCCTATTGCTCTTGCATCAAATTGTCGAGTTCCATCTATGCTTTCTACTTTTACTTCAAAATTTTCTGGTAATAGATTTTCATAATTTGCAAGTGTTAATCTCCAATCATTTATTTCTTTTCCTTCTATTGGATTTTGTTCTTGATTTTCTTCATTTGTACTTATTTCACTTGTTATTTCTGAATTCTGTTCTACTGATGTTTCTGTTATTTTGTTTTTCTTTTTGGTCTTTGTTATTAATATTACTATCATTATTATTAAAATAATTAATATCGCAACTTTCTTTTTATTTAATTTTCTTTTTTTTATTTTTCTATTTCCTCTTTTTACAACAGTCCTATATGTATTTGAACTATGTCTTCCTTTCTGACCTCTTTGTTTTTTATCCATATCTTTCTCCTACTTTTTACAATTTTTAATTTATAAAAGTTTTTGAACCTATTATATTTATATCACATATTTTTTATTTTGTCATATAATATTGCAAGAAATTTATGGCATTTATTTAAAAAATGCCGGAAAAAGAGGTTTTTATGGACGATTTTGTTTTTAGTTCTAATTTATTGTATGAAAATTTGAATATCTTAAAACAGTCTTATCCATTTATTCAAACAGGTTCTATTGGAAAGAGTATTATGGGTAAAGATATTCCTTATGTTAGGGTTGGACGTGGACAAAAAGAAGTTTTTTATTCTGCAAGTTACCATGCAAATGAGTGGATAACTTCTATTGTTCTTTTAGAATTTTTATATGAATACTGTAATGCAATACAGAATAATTTAACTATTTGGAATTTTTCTGCTAGACGTTTATTTGATTCTGTTTCTATTTATATTGTTCCTCTGGTTAATCCTGATGGGGTAGATTTAGTCACAGGTGCACTTCCAAAATCATCTCCATCTTATAAACAGGCAGAAAAAATAGCTTATGGATTTGCAACAATTCCTTTTCCAGATGGTTGGAAAGCTAATATTCGTGGTGTAGACTTAAATCTTCAATTTCCTGCAGAATGGGAAAAAGCACGTGAAATAAAATATGAGCAAGGTTTTACAACACCTGCACCACGTGACTTTGTTGGATATGGTCCACTTACTGAACCTGAAGCTTTAGCTGTTTATAATTTTACACTTCAACACAATTTTAGACTAATTTTAGCATATCATTCACAAGGCGAAGTGATTTATTTGCAGTCTCAAAACTACAATCCGCCAAATTCTTTATTTATTGGAAGACAATTTGCTAATGTAAGTGGATATTATCTTGAACCTACACCTTATAATTCAAGCTTTGCCGGATATAATGACTGGTTTATTCAAAATTATAACAGACCTGGATATACTATTGAAGTTGGCTTAGGCACTAATCCACTACCTATGACACAATTCAGAAAAATTTATGAAGATAATTTAGGTATATTGGTTTTAGGTGCTGTTCTATAAATAGACCAAAACACTCAATAGTCATTTTACGCTATTGAGTGTTTTTATTCATATTATATTTTCTGATAGTATCTATTTTTATATAAAAACTTATCTCCCTTTTTAGCCACTTCATATAAATTTTTAGGAAACTCTATCTCTTCAACCCCTTCAATTCCTCCATCTATAATATTATTAGAATCATATAACCATATCCTACCATTACTTTTTTCTTCAACCTCATAAATATGTCCATCAATTCTTTTACTATCAAGAAATTTATTCTGTTCTTTTATCTGTTTCTCTATCATATCGTTTATTTTTTCTCCTACAATTCGTGTTGCTTTTTCATCCAAAACAAATTTATCTCCTTGCTCTCGTAAAACACTACCTAATCGAACTCCTTGGGGTAAACTATCTATTGATATTGTAATAACTTTATGACTCTTATCTGTTTTACTAATATTATAAGAATTTTTATCATTTTGACTCACATTATAAACATAATACATTTCTCCATCTTCTTTTGTATTTTCAGCATAATTTTGTAATATACTAGCTCTTTCTTTTAGCATTTTATCTTTGTATTTTGCAATTATTTTATTATCATTAATAATTAAATCATCTTCCAATAAATTATTCCATTCAATATTTGTTTTATTATTCTCAAGATAATCTGATAGTTCATTAATAAAATCTTTTGTTGTTTTGTTTTCTTTTAAATTATTAAATAAATCGTTAACAAAATCTAAGTTCAATAATTTTTTCTCTCCTTTATATTTTATTTTTGTGCCTGACTTTCTCCAGTTGAATAATCAATTATTATTCCTGGTTGTACATTATAACAATAAACATTAAAGCAAACTCCTTTTCCATTATCTTCTACTGACCATGCTTCCATTTCTACTCCACTTGCAAGAAGATTTTCATCTTCATAAATAGGTGTTACTCTATATAAAACATGATTTTTTTCATTACTATCAATATATTCGGCTACCTCATTTTCAAATGGTAACATTCCCTCTGTATTTAAATATCGTGTTCCAGTTATTAAATTTTGTTTATTTGCATTTTCTGCTGAAAGTTGCCAACCTATCAAATGACAACGATTATACAAATACTTGTCTTTAATTAAATTATCATATCTTTTTTGTACCCATCCAGAAAGATTTTTTATACTTCCTATTTCACCACGTTCTTCTCCATCTTTAGGCATAGTCTCTTTACACACATTTGCAAAAGCTACACCACTTCTGCCTAAATCATCCCATTCACTGTATTTTTCAAAACTTTTAGTAGTATAGTCTTTATCAGTAAAATATGGAATATTATTATTTATTTCCACATAAGGGCTTGATGAATACTCTGGAATTGTAGATAAGTCAAATGTTCCTGTTTGTGTTATGCTTTCTGTATTATTATTTTGATTTGTTGTCCCCTCATTTTGCGTCATATATCCCGTTATAATAATACATGTTAACATTATTATTGATGCAATTATTTGCCATATATTTTGCTTTTTATTATTTTTTCTTTTGCTCATAGTTTCCTCCATTTTAGTTAAGTTTAATTATAATGTTATTTTTGTATATATAATTCATCATCATTGCAATCAACCACAACTGTACTATTAGGTAAAATTTCTTGTGTCAAAATCTTTTTAGCAATTAAAGTCTCAAGTTTTTTCTGTACAAATCTCTTTAATGGTCTTGCCCCATAAACCTCATCATATCCATTATTAATTAAATAATCTTTAGCAGATTGAGTTAATTCTAATTTGATATGCTTATCTTCAAGTCTTTTTTCCAAGTCTTTAATAAGAAGTTCCAATATCTTTGAAATTTCATTTTTCATAAGAGGTTTGTAAAATACTATTTCATCTAAACGATTTAAAAATTCAGGTCTAAAACTTCTTTTTAATAATTCTGATACTTTTTGTTTTGCTTCTTCTGAAATTTCACCATTTTCTTGAATTCCCTCTAATATATAATCAGAACCTAAATTTGAAGTTAATATTATTATTGTATTTTTAAAATCAACTGTTCTTCCTTGTGAATCTGTTATACGTCCATCATCTAGTACTTGTAATAAAATGTTAAATACATCTGGATGTGCCTTTTCAATTTCATCAAATAAAACTACTGAATATGGTTTTCTTCTAACTGCTTCTGTTAGTTGTCCACCCTCTTCATATCCTACATATCCTGGAGGTGCACCAATTAATCTTGAAACAGAATATTTTTCCATATATTCAGACATATCAATTCTTACCATATTGTGCTCATCATCAAATAATGCATCAGCTAGTGATTTTGCAAGTTCAGTTTTTCCAACACCTGTTGGACCCAAAAACATAAATGAACCTATAGGTCTACGTGGGTCTCCTATCCCAGCTCTTGAACGCATTATTGCTTCTGAAACTTTTTCAACTGCTTCATCTTGGCCAATTACTCTTTTATGAAGTATTTTATCAAGATTTAATATTTTTTCTCTTTCACCCTCCATTAATTTTGTAACAGGTATTCCTGTCCATCTTGAAATGATTTTTGTAATTTCTTCTTCTGTTACTTTATTTCTTAATAGTCCATCTTCTTTGCTTTTTTCTGATATTTCTTCTTCATGTTGTAATTCTTTTTGTAATTCTGGTAATTTTCCATATCTTAATTCTGCAACTTTATTTAAATCGTAATTTCTTTCTGCTTGTTCTATCTGTGCATTTGTTTGTTCAATTTCTTCTCGTAATTTTTGTACTTTTCCTATTGCTGTTTTTTCATTTTCCCATTTAGCTTTCATTCCATCGAATTTAGTCTTTAATTCAGATTTTTCTTTTTGAATATCTGCCAAACGCTGTTTAGAAATTTCATCTTTTTCTTTGCTTAATGCAGTTTCTTCTATTTCTAATTGCATTATTTTTCTTGAAACTTCATCTAATTCTGTTGGCATTGACTCCATTTCTGTTTTTATCATAGCACAAGCTTCATCAATTAAATCTATTGCTTTATCTGGCAAAAATCTATCTGATATATATCTATGTGATAATGTCGCAGCCGAAATTAAAGCATTATCTGCAATCTTAACACCATGATATACTTCATACCTTTCTTTTAAGCCTCTTAAAATTGATATTGTATCTTCTACTGATGGTTCATCTACCATTACTGGTTGGAAACGTCTTTCTAGTGCTTGGTCTTTTTCTATAT
>OJNH01002438.1_pt1 | contig 13016 bp, 8 predicted proteins | sample 1597361 | NCBI WGS metagenome assembly OJNH01 (sample SAMEA2452136, study PRJEB22498) | human gut metagenome | biome: human feces; feature: human gut; material: feces | place: Australia | collected 2012
CTCATATTTGACTTCTTCCGGATTCGGATTCTTTGCTGCGATCACAACTTCCGTTGCTTCTTCTCCAATTTTTTTCAGGATCTTATCAATTCCCTTATCAAACAGATAATTCGTGTAAGACCCCTCCTTTGGATTCTCTTTACGGTCTGCGATCGTGTCATATACTGATTCAAAGATCCGAAGCGGATTCGTCTCATCATAGTCAATTCCTACAAGCGGTTGGAAGAAGCAGGTCGGATTACCGGTATGGCATGCTGCTCCGATCTGATCTACTTTTGCAAGCAATGTATCCAGATCACAGTCAATCGTCAGGGATTTTACATACTGGAAATGACCGCTCGTCTCCCCCTTTACCCAGAGTTTCTGCCGGCTTCTGCTAAAATACGTCATCTTTCCTGTCTTGATCGTCTCATAGAAAGATTCCTCATTCATATATGCCAGCATCAGGATCTCCTGTGTCTTATAATGCTGGACGATGACAGGGATCAGGCCCTGATCATTGGTCTTAAACTGTGAGAACTCCATCATACTCTCAAAAGATGTCATCTTAATTCCTTCTTCCGTACACTTATCTTTGAATGCCACGCAATCAATATCTGTACGGCTTACATATCTTCCCGAAAGCCCCCGGACACCCGGGCATTTCAAAATTTTAAATAACTCTGACTCTTCTTCCGTATCCGTAATGATCACACACGGTACATCTGTTACATTCATAATGGAATTCAGATCCAGTCTGTGCATAAAGACAATTTCACTGCTGTAATCCTGGATCAGATGCTGATGTTTGAACAATGCATCAAAATCATTTAATGATACCGCAAGCTTCTCTTTTCCGAATCTTTTTGCCGCATCCTCAATCAGTTTGACACTATCCGGCTTAGAGAAATTCAGCATTGCCCGTTTTGCACCTGTATACAGAATCTTCTTAATATCTTCCTGGCGTCTGATATTGCCGCCTGCGATCATCGGGATCCTGATCACACGATTGATCCGTTTCATCAATGTGATCGTTTCATCATGTTCTTCATCCGAATCTGAGAGATCCAGCACGATCAGTTCATCTGCACCGTGATCACTGTAATATTTTGCAAGTTCAATTACGTCTTTGGATACAACAGTCGGATCATCAATCCATCTGACCGCTTTCCCGTCTTTTATAAAAATGCAAGGTATTAATCTTTTATAACTCATGTCTGTCCGTCTCCTTTTAGAGGCTTCCCTTTGTGGTCCATGCCTCTTTTATCCTTGGCTCTTCCATTGTCGCCATATCAAGTGCTTTTCCGAACGCTTTAAACAGCGCCTCCGCCTTGTGATGATCGTTGATACCATCCAGAATCTTCAGGTGGATATTCATCATTGCGCTGTAAGAAACTGCGTAAAAGAATTCCCTTACCATCTCAGTATCCATCTCACCCATCTTATCTGACACAAACTCTGCATTATAATTCAGATATGGTCTTCCGGAGAGATCCACCGCACAAAGTGCGAGTGTCTCATCCATTGGAAGCATAAATGATCCATAACGTTTGATCCCTTTCTTATCTCCAACGGCCTGTCTGATCGCTTCTCCAAGTACGATCCCGACATCTTCGATCGTATGATGGCAGTCTACATAGAGATCTCCCTCAACTTCCACATCAAGATCAAAAAATCCGTGACGTGCAAATGCATTTAACATATGGTCAAAAAAACCGATTCCTGTATGGATATTTCCATTTCCATTTCCATCAAGATCAATGGAAAGTTTGATCTTTGTCTCACTTGTATTTCTCTCAATTGATGCACTTCTACTCATATTTTTATCCTTCCTGGTTATCTTCAAATCTTACTTTCATGGAATTAGCATGTGCTGTCAGCTGTTCCTGATTCGCAAAGAATTCGATGTCTTTGTGTACTGGCTCTAAGGCTTCTCTTGAATAGTAGATGACACTTGATTTCTTGATGAAATCATCAACACTTAATGGAGAGAAGAATTTTGCTGTTCCATTTGTTGGAAGTACGTGGTTTGGTCCTGCAAAATAATCTCCTAAAGGTTCACAGCTGTATGCTCCGATAAAGATCGCTCCTGCATTCTTGATCCTTGTCATAACATCAAATGGATTTGCTGTCATGATCTCCATATGTTCAGACGCAATAGCGTTTGCCGTATCAATTGCTTCTTTCATATCGCTTGCAACAAGAATATATCCGAAGGAATCTAAAGATTTCTCCATGATCTCTTTTCTTGATAACTGATTTAAGAATCCGTCAATCTCATCAGATACTTTATGTGCTAATTCTTCGCTTGTTGTAACAAGGATCGCACTTGCCATCTCATCATGTTCTGCCTGAGAAAGTAAGTCTGCTGCCACATATCTTGGATTCGCTGTCTCATCAGCTAACACTAAGATCTCACTTGGTCCTGCAATGGAATCGATACTTACGTTTCCATAAACTGCTTTCTTGGCAAGAGCCACAAAAATGTTACCAGGTCCTACGATCTTGTCTACTTTTGGAATAGACTCTGTTCCAAATGCCATCGCTGCAATTGCCTGTGCTCCACCGACTTTATATACTTTTGTTGCTCCAGCTTCTTTCGCTGCAACTAATGTATTAGCTGTAACTTTTCCGTCTTTTCCAGGAGGTGTTGTCATGATGATATTTTTCACTCCTGCAACGTGTGCTGGAACAATGTTCATTAAAACAGAAGATGGATAAACTGCTTTTCCACCTGGTACATAGACACCACAAGTTTCCATTGGTGTTACTTTCTGTCCAAGCATTACTCCGTCTTCTCTTGTCTCAAACCAGCTCTTCTGAATCTGTTTTTCATGGAAATCACGAATATTCTTGATCGCTTTGCGGATAACTTTGATCAGTTCATCGTCCACTTCTTCGTAAGCTTCCTTAATTTCTTCTTCTGTAACTAAAATATTGTCTGCGTTGATCTCCGCTTTATCAAACTGTGCTGTATAATCAAAGACAGCTTTATCTCCATTATCTCTGACATTTTTGATGATCGCATCGACTTTATCCTGAAAATCCCCATAGTTTGTAGGACTTCTCTTTAATAAATCTGATAAAATATTTGCAATGGAATCTTTGTTAACTTTTACTATTCTCATATTTCTCTCCTCCGGCCTATTCTTTTTCATCCAAGATCTTCTTTAGTGCAACGATGATCTTGCTGATTCGTTCTTGTTCCATCTTCTGGCTTACCTGATTCACTACCATTCTTGCTGATAATGGGCAAACTTCTTCTAAGACTTCCAATCCATTTTCTTTTAAGGTTGTTCCTGTCTCAACGATATCGACGATCACCTCTGATAATCCAACGATCGGTGCAAGTTCAACAGATCCGTTTAACTTAACGATCTCTACTGTCTGTAATTTCTGATTATTGAAATATTCTTTAGCGATATGTGGGTATTTGGATGCCACACGGATGATCTCATTACTGTTTAAATATTTCTTCGCTTCTTTGGGTCCGCACACACACATCTTGCAAGCTCCAAATTTCAAGTCTAATACTTCGTATAGATTTCTTCCTTCTTCAAGGATCGTATCTTTTCCAACAACACCGATATCAGCTGCCCCATATTCCACGTAAGTTGGCACGTCACTTGCTTTGGATAAGAAAAATTTTAATTTTAATTCTTCGTTTACGAAGATTAATTTTCTTGTTTTCTCGTCTTTCATTTCCTCGCATGTGATTCCGATCTCTTCTAATAAAGCCATCGCTTTCTTTGCAAGGCGCCCTTTCGCCAGGGCAAATGTAATATATCTCATGGTCTTTTGTTTCCCTTCTTTTGCTCGATTTGTTGATTAGATGAAATAAAGAATTCCACCGAGGCGATGCTCTTTAGCAAATCTTTCATAGTCTGCTTTGCTGCACAGATCATTCTTTCTCTCTAAGATGACTTTCTTTCCTTCTTTTCTTAATTCTTCTGCTCGAAGGATCGCATCTTTCATTGTTGCTTCTTTATAAATGATCATTGTATCCATATGATCTGCTTCCATATGAATTCCCTGACGGCTTAATGCCATCATCAGCTCATCTAATACGATCGCAAATCCAACTGATGGGGCTTTCTTTCCGAACTGTTCGATCAGATTATCATATCGTCCACCTTTTAGAACTGCATCTCCTGTTCCATAAGTATAACCTTTGAAAATGATTCCTGTATAATAATTATGCTTATTTAACATTCCAAGATCAAAACTTACATACTGCTCTTTACCGTATAATTTTAAGATATCATATACATCGCGAAGTCTTTTGATCGCTTTCTTAGACTGTTCGTTCTCAACCATTGCTTCTGCCTGATCTAAGATCGCTACATCTCCATTCAGTTCGTTAAAATGTAAAAATACATCTTTAATCTTATCAGACAGATCTAATGTCTCTACATATTCCATTAATCCAAAATAATTCTTATTTAAGATCAGCTCTCGAAGCTGTGTTTTGACTTCTTCATCTTTGATCGTCCGTGTCAATCCGTTGAAGAATTCAACTTCTCCGATAGAAAGTCTGAAATCAGTCAATCCAGCTGCCAGAAAACAATCAATTGCCATTGCAATAGATTCTGTATCTGCCTGTACAGACGCATCATTGACTAATTCTGCACCTAACTGGCATGTTTCTTTTAACTTCAACTGATAGCTTGAGTTATTTAAAAATACATTTCCTGCATAAGATAAACGGATTCCCATATTCTCTTCATTAAAATACTTTGCGATACAGCGTGCAATGGATGGTGTGACATCCGGACGAAGAACTAAGGTATTTCCTTCTCTATCGAAGAATTTAAACATCTCCCTTGCGGATACGGTTCCTTTTTCACTGTTAAATACATCAAAGAATTCAAATCCTGGAGTTCTGATCCCTTCATATCCGTAAGATGCAAAGACTTTGTTTAATTTTGCTTTCAGCTTACTTCGCTGTCCATATTCTGTTCCATATACATCTCTGACACCTTCTGGTGTGTGGACTCTCTTTTTATTCATATTTTTGCCGCTCCTTGATACTTTATCGAATTAAAGTGCTACTTAGGTAGCACATCAAATTATCTGTATTTTACCAATCCTTAACTTATTTGTCAACCTCGTTCACTCTAATTCATCTTTTGATATGTTACATGAAATTCCTACAACTGAGAAACAACTTCTTCGATCACCTGATCCATGATCTCTACCGGATCATATACAAGGTCCACGCTGCAATATTCACAAATATCCTCTAATGCTCCAAAAATCCATGGATTTCTTGCTTTGATCGTCTTCATTCTTCCATTCTGCTGCACAAAACTGATAAAGAATCCTAATGTTCTGCTGATCTCATCATCACCCTCTTCTAAAATATCCATTGTGATCACACCGCCATCGGTATTATCATATGCCATAAATAAAAGTGGATTCTTTGGACGCTCCCCTTCTTCTTCCCCTTCTACCATAACTGGAAGATAAGTAAAATCTAAAATCACTTCAAGATCGATCTGTTTTTGATCCTTTAATTCATCTTTTAATTCCTGATCTTCTAACATCACTGACGGAAATTCTTTTTCAGCTTCTGGTATCTCTTTTACAAACATTTCCCAAGTATCATTTTCAGTATTATAACGGCGAACGATTCCTTCTGCCTGTTCGATCTCTGGATTTAATTCTCCCTGTCTGACTGCTTCCACTGCCATATACAGGTTCTCATAAGTTTCTATAAGAAGTGCAACTTCATCTTCATCTAACTGATATGGTTTGTAACCTTTCTTATAAGAAACAAAGTAAATCCAGTCACTGATCGTCTTAAAACGAATATCTAATTCATCGATAACTTTTCTTTGTTCATCTGGCACATTCATCATGCTTCCCCAGAAGCATGTAAGACTTGTATGTTCATCCATCAGATACTGTGCTGGAAGATCCCCTTCTTCACTTCCAAGGATCATATAGAAATCTCCTAAGCCTTCAACTCCATCAAAGACTGCAATTCCTCTTTCTCCGCTGAATTTTCCCATCACACTGCAAAATACAGGTTCTTCTCTGTCTTTTAGCTGAATGGTTACAAGTTGTGTGTCACCAAGGTAATTCCAAGGCTCTAATTTGTCTAGTTTTAATGTAATGTCGTATAACTGCTTCCATGCATTCTTTGACGCTTCTTTTCTCAATGACTTGTCCTCCATAGATTATTTTATTGTACACTTAATATTCATTATAATAAGAAATGATTTTAATTACAACAAAATCCCGACTATCTTTCTATGATTTGTGAATTTGATCGTTTTTTCTTTATACTTTTTCGAATTTCTGATATAATTGTTTGACGGATTTATCTTATTATTTTAAATTAGATAACTGATTTTATTACCAGGAGGTATTTATCATGGCATTCGACGGATTTGTCATTTCAAATATTATATCAGAACTTAATAAACAGATCATCGGTGGCAGAATCTATAAGATTTATCAGCCAGAGGCCGACGAGATCACGCTTGTGATCAAAAAAGAGAGATTGACAACAAGACTTCATCTCTCAGCCAGTGCTTCTCTTCCTCTTGTCTATTTATCGAAAGAAGGAAAAGCCAATCCTATGCAGGCTCCAAACTTCTGCATGCTGCTTCGTAAACATATTAGTAGTGGAAGGATCATTTCGATCACACAGCCTGATTTTGAGCGCATTATCGAAATTAAGATTGAGCATCTGGATGAACTTGGAGATGTCTGCCAGAAACGTCTGATCGTTGAGATCATGGGAAAACACAGTAATATCATTTTTGTAAACAGTGATGATGTGATCTTAGATAGTATCAAGCACATCTCTGCAAATATCAGTTCTGTCAGAGAGGTTTTACCTGGACGTACTTACACATTTCCACCGTCTAAAGGGAAACATCCTTTAGCAAGTCTGACTGCGGAGAATTTTTATCAGCATATCATCACCAAACCACTGAATCTTTGTAAAGCACTTTATACCTCCATCACAGGTATGAGTCCTTTGATCGCAAATGAACTTTGTTATCGTGCAGGGCTCGATGGGAATGCATCTACTGATTCTTTGACCGATGATAGTGCTGCTGGATTATATGGCCAGCTTGTAAAATTAAATGCTCTTGTAGAAGATGAGGCATATCAGCCAAATATCATTTATTCTGGGGAGGAACCCAAGGAATTTTCTTGTATTCCTTTAACTTCTTATCCTGACTGTACAGAGAAAACATATGATTCTATTTTTGACGTGCTGATCGGGTATTATTCTGAGAAGGAAAAATATACGAGAATGAAACAGAAATCTTCTGATCTTCGCAAGATCGTGCAGACTGCTCTTGAGAGGACAAGCAAGAAATATGATCTGCAGCTTCGTCAGTTAAAGGATACCGAGAAGCGTGAGAAATTCAAAGTTTATGGAGAACTTACACAGACATATGGATATGGGCTAGAGCCAAATGCAAAATCTTTAACTTGCATGAATTATTACACAAACGAAGAAATTACGATCCCTCTTGATCCAACAAAGACTCCTTTGGAGAATTCCAAAAAGTTTTTTGCAAAATATAATAAGCTAAAACGTACTTATGAAGCTCTTTCTGAGCTTGTCGTGGAGACAAAAGCTGATCTTGATCATCTCGATTCGATCTCTACTGCTCTTTCTTTATCCGAAGATGAGAAAGACCTGCAGCTGATCAAAGATGAACTTTCTGATTATGGTTATATTAAGAGCCACGGAAAGAAAAAAGGAAAGAAACAGGCAAAATCCAAACCATTACATTTTGTCTCTTCTGATGGTTTCCATATGTATGTTGGAAAAAATAACTATCAGAATGATGAATTAAGTTTTAAGTTTGCAAATGGCGGGGATTGGTGGTTCCATGCAAAGAATATGGCTGGGTCCCATGTTATTGTACGAAAGGAACAAGCAGAGACTCTTCCAGATGCTACCTTTGAAGAAGCTGGCCGCCTTGCAGCTTATTATTCCAAGGGGCGTCAGGCACCGAAGGTTGAGATTGATTATGTTCAGAGAAAAGAACTAAGAAAGCCGCCAAAGGCAAAACCTGGATTTGTCATTTATCATACGAACTATTCTATGATGTGTGTTCCGAATATTGATGGAATTGAAATTGTTGAATAGACAGTTGTATTTATAATGCAAGAAAAAAGTGTCAAGAAATTGTTTCTTGACACTTTGTATTATGATTATATGAGTTAAGAAAAAAGGTTGTTAATTTGATTTTTGGTTGATTTTTATTGATATTATTTCGACTACATTGCTTCGTAGATTGCTACGACATCATCTAAAATCTTTTCATCTGTGATTCCAGATACTTCTTTTAATGCTGCTTTTACTCCGTTTGCTTTGATCTTATCCTGTAATTCTACGCTCTGTGGATCTTCAGCATTATCATATTTTAATGCTGCTGCCATTCCTGCTAATAATGCATCTACTGGAAGACCATATTCTAATGCTGTCATTGTTGGTTTTGTTAAACGATCTGTTGCACTTAATTTTCTTAATGGTTCTCTACCTACACGAGCTGTATCATCTACAAGGTATGGGTTTTTGAAACGATTTAAGATCTTGTCGATGTATTTAAAGTGAGCATCTTTGTCAAATCCATATTTGTTGACTAATGCCATACCACTCTGCTGCATTGCTTTTTTAACAGTTTTAAAGATTTCTTCATCAGCGATACTTTCATCGATCGTTTTGAATCCTTTGTAGTTTCCAAGATATGCTGTGATGCAGTGTCCTGTGTTTAATGTAAATAATTTTCTTTCAATATATGCCATTAAGTTATCTGCAAGATTCATTCCTTCAATCTGTGGAACAGCTCCCTTAAAGGATGCTTCTTCGACATTCCATTCATAATAGTTTTCTACAACGACGTCGATTGGATTATCTAAACGTACTGGAGGCACGATTCTGTCTACAGAGCAGTCTGGGAATCCTACATATTTGTCTGCATATGCTTTTTCTTCGTCATTTAAGTTTCCATAAACAGCTTCTTTTAACTGAGAACTTGCTTTGACTGCATTTTCGCAAGCAATGATGTTTAAGTATTCTTCAGAACCATTTTCTTTTCTTGCTTTGATTCCTTCTGCGATAGATGGAGCAATGATCGGAAGAATTCTTACTCCAACGGCTGTTGTGATGATCTCAGCCTCTTTTACTTCATCGATCAGTTCAGGTTTTGTTGAATTTACTCCGCTGATATCTGTGATCACGATCTCGCTGCTTTCTACGTCTTTTACAAAAATTGTATATTTCTTATCTTCGTTGATCTTATCAATAATTTCCTGATTTACGTCTGCGAATACTACATGATATCCTGCTTTGCTTAATAGTCCACCGATAAATCCACGTCCAATATTTCCTGCTCCAAACTGAATTGCTTTCTTCATTTTCTTCACTCCTAAAATTAAAATCTAAATCTATAAGTATATATCTTAGGTATTTAATAAGCGAGAAGAATTTCCCGCTTATTAAATTGACCTTTTTTTGTTTAAATCTTATTTAAACATTTCCATGATTTCGTCAACGTTTTCTGTTGTTTTTAACTGTTCTAATCTTTCAGGATCTTCGATGATCTCAGAGATCTTAGCTAATAATCCAAGATGTTCATCACCGATTCCAGCAATACCGAAGACTAACTGAGCTTTTTCTCCATCAAAGTCTACACCTTCTGGATACTGAAGCATTACGATACCAGTTTTCTGTACTTTCTTCTTGGCATCTCCTGTTCCGTGAGGAATTGCTACACCTAATCCCATGTATGTTGTAACTGTTTCTTCACGTTTTACCATAGCGTCAATATAACCTTCTTCAACATATCCAAGTTCATTTAACAGTTTTCCTGCTGCTTTGATCGCTTCGAATTTGTCGACTGGTTTTAATCCTGTTTTGATTCCTTCTTCTACAAGAATTTTTGCATTTCCAGTAGCTACTGGTGTCTCAACTTCTTCAACAGCTGCAGCTGTCTGTGCTGATGCATCAACTTTTGCTGTCATCTGTTCATATAATCCATCTAAGTTTGGATCCTGTAAGAAGTTATTGATGATAACTAACTGTGCCTGTGGTGCAGATTTTCTAGCTCTGTCTGCTAAGACTGCCTGAACAACTGCGATATCACAATCTGCTGGGATGTTATCTACAGATGTATTGATAACTGTAAGATCTGGACGCTGTGCTTTTACACGGTTTCTAAATTTTGTAGCTCCCATTGCGGAAGATCCCATTCCTGCATCACATGCAAATACGATTTTCTTTACTTCATCTGCGTTTTTCTTTTCTCCTGGATCAACTGTGATTCCTTTAGATTCAGCCTTTTTTGCAGCCATATCGCTCTGTGCATCTTCTAAGCTCTTACCATCTGACATACGGATGATCGGTGATGCAATTAAGAAAGAAACTACAGTTGCGATCAATACTCCTAAGATCGTTAATGGAATCTGGCTCTTTGGTGACATTGATAAATAAGCGATGATTGATCCTGGTGAAGATGGTCCAATAAGTCCGCATTTTGTAAATGTGAAGAATGTGATCGCACAAATGTTACCAACGATCGGAGCGATGATCACGATTGGGTTCATCAGGATATATGGGAAGTAAATCTCATGAATACCACCGAAGAAATGAATGATGATCGCACCTGGTGCAGATGATTTTGTTACTTTGTCTTTAGAGAATACTGCATATGCTAATAATACTCCAAGTCCTGGTCCTGGGTTTGCCTCTAACATGTACATGATAGATTTACCAGCTTCTTTTGCCTGTTCAATACCAATTGGTGTAAAGATACCATGGTTGATAGCGTTATTTAAGAATAATACTTTGGCAGGTTCGATAAAGATTGCTGCTAAAGGTATTAATTTTGCTTTTACAAGTACGTTAACTCCTGCTGTTAACACTGCTAATACGCCTGACATAAATGGTCCAATGATGAAGTATCCAATGATCGCTACGATCATTCCTAAGATACCAACGGAGAAGTTATTGATCAACATCTCAAATCCGGCTGGCATATGCCCGTCCATTGCTTTATCAAATTTCTTGATGACCCATCCTGCAAATGGTCCCATAACCATGGCTCCCATTAACATTGGCTGTCCATCAAATCCACCAACTCCAGCGATACAACCCATGACTGCGATCGCACCCATGACTCCTCCACGATCTCCACCAACTTGTTTACCACCTGTGTAAGCGATCAGCATTGGTAATAAGAATGTTAACATGTATGGCTGAATTGATGCTAACTTCGCATTTGGAATCCATCCATCTGCGATAAATAATGCTGTAATGAATCCCCATGCAATGAATGCTCCGATATTTGGCATTACCATTGCACTTAAAAATTTACCAAATCTTTGTAATCCATTTTTCATTTACAATATCCTCCTTTTGCTTTCTATCTTCTCTTCATTTTGTTTTCGTAATAGTTGCCAAGGCTTGTTTCAAGTTCTGCCTCAACTGCATTTCTGTTTTTGTCAAATAAGTAGGTGATGATCTGGTCTTTCTCGGCTAATGCTCCGCTTATTTCACTCATAACTTCGCGATAAACCTTACTTCCATCTCCCTGTGGAACGAGCATCAAGATCGCACCCTTGATCGGCTGTTCATCTTCAATGATCTCATCATTTAAATAGACAAAACCAAATCTGCAATGTCTGATGCCTTTTGTTTCACAATGTAAAAATAATGCATTCATACTCGGAATAAATGTGCTTGCGATATTTTCGCGTTTGCTTAATGCAAAAGTGATCTCTGTTGCTGTCGTTTCATTTCTTGCAAATAATTCTCCTGCATATTCGATCAATTGTTTCTTATTCTTAATGTTTTCACCTGTTGATATTTTAATGTTATCTAAAACCTGTAAGATCTCTTCTCCAAGAAGTGTCATATACTCGATGTCTTCTCTTCCAATCCTTTTAACTGGTTTTACAGTCTTTACGGGACTTTTTCTTTTCTTCTTGTCGATATTTTTGATCATGGCATTGATCATTTTCTTATCTGTCTCTGTTAAAATGGAGTTCACATAGACATTCGGAACTGTCAGATTTAATTTTGCTGTGGAAACGATAAAATCAATTCCCTCTTTGATCAGCTCCTCTTCTTTGATCTCTGCTGTTGATATTATCTTTTGTACCATCAGCTGCGGAAATTCTTTCTTCAGATGAACGGCTAACATATGGGATGTTCCAACTCCATGTGGGCAGGCAACATAAACAGATAACTTTTCTTCTTTATCTTTTTGCTGTTCAACCGCTACACAGAAGTATAATGCGATAAACCCCATCTCCCCTTCCGGGAGTTTTTTTATATGTAATTCTTCTTTTAAGAACTCACACGCTTTGATCGTTGCCACATAAACTTTGGAATATTTTTCTTCTAAAAAATCAATGTATTGATTTTCCGTAAATACACCTTGTTTCATTCGATTGATCGCTGGTTTCATATGATTACATAATCCATCGATCAACACTGCATTCTCAAAAAATTCCATTTCTAAAAGTATTTCCATCTCAGCAATGATCCGCATGACCAACTGCCTGACTTTAAAACTTTCTTCATCGATCTTATTCTCACTTTTGTTTTTCCAGATCTTCGCTGCCAAAAGCTGCATTGCTATGTTATATACTTCTCCTTGTGAGAGCTGATGTCCTTCAAAGTTGCTTAACTTGCCTCCCAGCCATTTTGCAATCTGATATTCTGGTAAATGAGTGATCGATCTGACGTCTTTCTCTTCTTTGATCTCATGTCCCATTCTTACCCTGTTTTGTGTGATCAATAAATACAAGCTTAAATGCCTAATGGAATGGTCAGTATATTCTATATCTAACACTCCCTGCATATTTTTAATGATATCTCTTGTATCATCTAACACTTCTTGCGTAAGATTCGGAAACATTCGTTCTTTGAGTTTTTTCTCTTTATCAAACAATACTTTTAAGGAATGTCCTCTTAACTTTTGTCTCAATACCATTGTCACTGCCTGACGGTAATCTTCCTCTTTTCCTTCCCAGTAAATTCCCATTCCCGGTCTTCG
>OJNH01002450.1_pt1 | contig 12970 bp, 11 predicted proteins | sample 1597361 | NCBI WGS metagenome assembly OJNH01 (sample SAMEA2452136, study PRJEB22498) | human gut metagenome | biome: human feces; feature: human gut; material: feces | place: Australia | collected 2012
GCGTGCGTGGTATTCTGGCGGCAGTAGAGAGGAATTGTGTCAAATTGACACAATTCCTCCTCGTCCGTTCTAAGCAGGGTTTGGGGCAGGCACGCCCCAACAAGATCACATCAAAACTCGCAAGAGTTGCAGATGTGAAGTCCCGGTGGAGCACAAGATTTTCAAGAATTGAAAATTTGTGGCCACGGGACGGTTCTTGCTCTCCACCGCTGCGCTCAAAACGCATTTCCGAAAGTTGTTTCCGAATTGTTAAGACGCAGAAATAAGTAGAAAGTTCCACTGCTCGTGTATGTGAATCGCCGTTTGACCCGAACGAAGTTCCTGCCCTTGTTTTGCAGCGGCGTTGGCCGGAAAGCCGGTATCACGTTCGGACGGCTCATGAAATTTTCAAGGTACGGCTTCCCGGAAAAGAAAAATACCGCCCACGCAGTACAGGCGAAGGATTTTGTCGGGTGAAACAGACGGCAAAATGATCGGGTGTGTTGCGGGGCGGTAAATCTTCGCAGGAAATAAAACCGCACAGAATCGTTTCTTTGCGGAAATCTCTGTGGATTTGTTGGGAATGATAACACAAGTACGAATGCGTGTCAACACTTCAGGATAATGAATACATCAGATGAACGAAACACACAAAGCACAAGCGAAAGCAAGGCAATGTTTTAGAAAAAGCATCAAATCAGTCTGGGTTAGAATTCTGAATCGAGCAGATATCTAGTACTGTATCGCATTGAGCCAAAACATCGGGATCATGTGAAACCATAATAATAACCGAATCTTTTTTTCGTTTTTGGAGACAGTTCATCAATCGGGCAATGCTTTCCGTATCAAGAGCAGCAGTTGGTTCATCCAGTAAAATCAATGAACTCTCTTTACTTAATGCTCTGATTAGAGAGAGTTTTTGCTTTTCTCCTCCGGAAAAATTGCTCCCGTTCTCATTCATTTGTTTATCCATAAGATAGGACAGGTTCCATGATTTTATCAGCTGCTTTTGCCTTTGTTGCATCTCATGATTCATATCAAGACCAAGCTGCAGATACTCCTTTACGGACATGTTCATTAAAACCGGGTCTTGCTCAACATAGGAAATATTTCTCCGACGCATTAGCTGCATATTCAGATTTGAAATTGAAACCCCGTTGTAACAAACATCCCCGGAAGAATCTCCAGCCAAAAGACCGACAATAGCATTTAGAAGCGTGGTCTTTCCTTTTCCGTTTTGTCCACACAACCCATATAGTGTTCCTCTCTCAAATTGACAGAAGCAGTGGTTTAGAACTTTCTTGTTGCCGTAACCAATTGACAGGTCAGCAATTTCGATTGACTTGAGTGCATCAATCAGAATGTTGCCATTTCTTTCATCTTCTTTGCTCATGATGTCGTTAATACGATCGAACGAAGCTTTCGTATCCTGATAACTTCCAGCAAGACCAACAAAATAAGAGACCGAGCTGATTATCATATTGAAATAGGTATTTATCGTTGAAAAGTAACCAATGCTTAATTTTCCAATACGAACTTTATATCCTCCAATTTCAATGATGCAAAGATACGCAAGAATGATAATCAGTTGATTCAAATTTGCAAACAGGTATTCTACACGAACCGAATGGAGCGATGCTTCCACCAATTCGTTGAGAGACTCGGAAAGGCGATGGTTCATTTCATGGCCCAGTTCATTCCTTTTGACATACGGAATCTTCTGGATTTGCTCCGCATACCGAGAAAAATACGCATTGGAGGATTGTTTCATTTCCATTTTTGTAGCATAGATTTTTGACTTGTTAAGAAAAAATGTGAGAACATAAAATGGAATCAACGAAAGGATGATCGCACAAAGTAATTTATCTGCTCGAAAAACAAATATTGCACTTGCTATAAGTGTTGCACTCTGCAAAAAGAAATTTACAACATTCGAAGTTGAGAAATTAACCACGGCATTGCTATCTTTGCTGATCTGATCGATCAGATAGGCAGTATCTACGTTGCTGTAATATTTATATTCACTGGAAAAGATCTTCTGAAAGAGGTCATTGCTGATTTGATAGGAGATTTTGTAATTAAGCCTTGTCAGTACAAGTGATTGAATATATTTAATGATGAGTTGCAGGAGATCAATGCAAGCAATCACAGCAACAAAGAGAATGATCGTAGTACCTGCATCTGTGGTATCAACAAGAAAGTTAATATATTGTCCGGAAATATATGGTGTTATAATATTGGCGGTCCATAACAACAATACGATCAGAACATACTTTCCAACAAGAGATTTATTCCGGACAATTTCGGATTTGAATATTTCAAACATTTCGTTTCCTCAAAAAAAGCGCATTTATGCAATGCTCAAAATAAAAATTTCAAGAAAAGCATAAATGCGCACGACTTAGAAATGCCTTTTAGATGTTGATGATGCAGCTTTTACTGCCGCAATAGTTGTAAGTGGATCCGCTCTGACATGGGCAAGGATTCGAAACATACTTGCAATCACCCGGCTCAGACGGAATGTCAATATCATAAGGGTCAATGGCATACGGAGGAATCAGAATATCCATTTTTGTAATCTCCTTTGAATTAATTGATTTTTATATACAACATCTATAACTCCATGGCTGTTACAGGTGCAGCATAACGTATTACTTCAGATTTTTCATCAATTTTGCGGCCAGCGTTTCGGCTTCTTTGGCCGGGACCCAGATATCCGGAGAAAGGCCACGCATTTCTTCAAAATAATCTGCACCCTCCGGCAGCAGATAGACACCTACGGATGTCATTATAACCGAGCATTTGCTGTTCGGCAGTTCCACATGCCCACCATTTCCGATCATACATCCATTTGTGTTTTCTCCGATGATCAGGCTGTTTTCCAGATTATAGGCAAGGTCCATTGTGATTTCTGCAGAAGAGGCAGAGCATTTTCCGCTTAAAAGAATCAGAATGTTGTCGTGCGTTTGCCACCGATGAGCTTGTATCGCTACGGATACCGGATTAACAACATCATAGCGGACTCCATTGCCCTGTACACGCTGGCGGCTGTATCGGGTGATCCACTGATGAGCTACTTCTTCATATCCGCCGACATTGGAGCGCAGATCCAGCATGGAGATCGCAGCATCACTCATTTGTGCTGCCGCAGCATTGACCTCCTGTAGAAAAGAGCCCTCAAAGCTGTTGAACTGGAATACCGGGATTCCATCTGTCTGGCGAAGATCGGTATTCTGGTCTTTGGGAAGCTCTTTGTAATACTGGCTCCATGCGTCTGCTGTCAGTGTGTCGGTACTGCCGTCTGTATAGTGCACTGTCAGCGTTTCATCACAGGTGTGCTTTTCCCATTCTGTCCCATCAAATGTAGCAGGCTTCAGCAGGACCGGATAATACACCAGATACCCCTGCTCAGAGATTGAACGCTTGAACAGTTCATCCAGATCGGGATGATCGTCCACGGATGCAACGACTTTTCCATTGGCATTCTGATAGCCCGAATCCGTTTTTACGAACATCACCTGACGGAAGAAAAACGGAATGTCTTTTTCCGACGGATAGTCCTGATTGATGTTGAAGTGACCGTCCTTGATAAAGGTAAGATGACTTACCAGAATCTTCTGCAAATCTTCACAGGTCAGGCTGTCCCTGCTTTGGACTTCCTGCAGAGTATCAGCCTTTGCCTGATCGAATACAGCGTGTCCGCCAAAATAATCGTAGAGAGCATAATCATAGTAGAGCGCGTCGAAGAGGTAATTCACATCTGCTTTCGCTTCATCTACGGTAAGTTCCTTTTCGGCATCGTATTCGCTGTAGGTATCGGTAAAGTAATCTGTATCTTTCTGTGCATCGGCGGGGTCATCGTAATGCCGCAGATAGGGTGTCGGGTCGGCGGCAGGTACCGCTGACCAACGCTGATGCTCTGTATTGATCTCATCCAACAGTTCGGCCTTTGTGGGCTGAGAATCCTTCACAAGCTGGGTGGCATCTGTACATCCAACTGTACTTATCAGCAGTACCAAACAGCAAAGTAGGGATACTATTTGCGATCGCATAGCAGTTCTCCTTTGTGGAACAAATGATTAAGAATTTTCTTTTTGTGTCAGGAGCGTCTTTGTACATGCCAAAAGATAGTCCTGCATGGAAAACTTCCACTGCTCGCAAGAGCAAAGCCCATGAAGCCGCTTGTGCGGACACCCTCCCAAGCAGACAGGAAGCAGGTTGCATTCTGAGCATTCAGATTTCTGTAAAGGATCAAACGCTGTGTAACCAGACAAAAGTTCGGTGCTTCGGATGCTCGAAATCTCATAGTTAATGTTTCCAACGGCACAACTATGAATTCCAATGTCATCCCAGCATTTATAAAGGTATCCTTTATCATCGATCACCCATGAATTGTAAGAGTCCGCACCGCAGCAGACTTTGCGAGGAACCGGATAAATGCTGTTCAACGGAATATTATACCGCAAGAGGAACTCTAGGTTGATCTTGGAATAGTACTCGTCCGAGAAGCATTGCTCTTTTTGATACTCTTTATTCTCAGGAAGAACCAGGCCGAGATATGGATGGATATCTTTATCCAGTTTGAGTTCTTTCAATGTCCTCATAACTTCATCCGCTGCAGACACATTGTTGTAGTCCACATTGATTCTCAAAGCGATAGGAATAATCCCTTGTACTTCCTGAAGATTTTTTATAATTGCTTCATAAGTTCCCTTTCCGTTTGCCATAGGTCTGCGAGAATCGTGGATTTCTTGAGGACCATCAAGCGTGACCTGAATGGAACGAACTTTGAAGTTTTTTAGCTTTTCGACAATGTCCTTTGTAAGAAGATAGCCATTTGTAATGATGCTTGCCGAATAAGTAATCTCTTTTTCCTCACATAATTTAATGATTTTCTCAGAGAGACTTTCGATGACGGGAAATCCTACCAACGGTTCGCCGCCAAACCATGAGACCGAAATGGCTTTAACATCCGCAGCTTTGCGCTCAATAAACGCCATCAAACTCTTTTGCGTTGCTTCATCCATCAACTCATTTCCATAGTGTCCCTGCTCGAAGCAATAAACACACCGAAAATTGCAGGCCATAGTAGGCGCAATCGTAAGTGCCAAGCTTCTAGTATCATACCGCCCCTGCATCATACGAGTTTTAATCAAAAACTTTTCATCAATATCCGAAGATAGAATATACCCACAAGCCATCAATTGGTGAAAAAAATCCTTGTCTTTAAATTCCTTTCCATCTTCAAAGTAATCCTTAAATTGCTGATATTGCGTACTTTTTACAACAGCCAATGCACCTGTGAAAGCGTTGTAGAAGACAATCCTGTCTTTTCCTAAGTCGTTGTAGATAAAGTTGTAATCAGACGGTTTTAAGTTCATTACGGTGACCTCTTTCCATATATTGTAATATTTTCACGTTATGCCGTATTAAATAACTACCCATTGATTTTTAGGGTGGAAATGCTTATAATTACTGCAACCCCTTTTTTTAATACGATTTTATGAACATATAGTATCACTGAATAAGAATATGCACCATAGCATCCTGCGTAAGTTGAGAACTACGTCAGATGCCTACCTTAGACTTGAAAGCAGGTTTATTTATGCAAAGCGTTTTTATTGGTTCAATTATAAAGCAGCGTCGAAAAGAGTTGAAGCTAACGCAGGAACGTGTATGCAATGGCATTTGTGATCCTGTGAGCTTGTCTCGAATTGAAAATGGAAAGCAGATGCCAAGCCGTAGCATTATGAACGCCTTACTCCAGCGGCTGGGTCTCCCAGATACCCGTTACTATGCGCTTTCATCCAAACATGAGCTTGAAATTGAAGCATTAAAGAAAGAGATTGTAGCATGCAACGTAACACGCAATGTTCAAAATGGTTTTGAACAGATTGAAAAATTGAAAAATGTGGTGGATGACGATGACCGGCTAACGCAGCAATTCATTCTAAGATCAAAAGCAGTATTAGGCGCAATTGACAAACGATATGGGTTTAAAGAGCAAATTCAGCTTTTGACAGATGCAATTCATCTTACCATTCCAGAATTTGACTTAAATGAAATTGATAACTGGCTGTATTCCTTTGATGAACTAAAAACAATCATCCAAATCGCTAATGTGTATTCTAACTTTGAAAAAAATGAACAAGCAGCTGATATATTCTATCAGTTGCTCAAATACACTCGCAGACACTATCAAGAGATTATTACATCCGGTGGCCTTTCTATTTTAATACTATACAACTACGCCCGTGTTTTGGATTTGAGTGGTCGATATTCAGAAGGTGCGGAAATTGCAAAGGAAGGACGCGACTCTTGTATTAAATACGGACATTATCAAACATTGCCCGGTTGCCTTGAAGTTTATGCCGAATGTTGTTATCATCTAGGAAAAATTGATGAAAGTGCTGAAGCCTATTGTCAAGCATACTATCTTTGCAAACTCATTGGACGAAAAGAAGATATAGAAATCACGAAAGCCGAAGCAAAGAAGTACCTAAACATTGATTTCAAATATTAAGCAAAATCACCGTCGCTTGTCATAGCATCTTCTGCTGGAAAGCTTTCAGATGAACTAGACGATGTGGAATCAGCTGCGGTAGATGAAGGGCCTTCTGCTGCATAACCTGTTAGAAGTACTGCCGACATAGCGGAAACGCAAAGTACAGAAGAGATGATGATAATAAGCAATTTTTTCATTTTTTACACTCCTTTTACGCTATTAGGATAGCAGAACAGAGATCATTTTACCATGGCATCCAATGTAAGAAAAAAATTACGCAAGATGACAATATGTAGATTGTTTGGAAAACATAAATAGAGAATTTTTAATACCGTCAATATTTGTTGCTCGCTTTGCTTGACGAAATTCATGTTAGTAGTATAATTATAATGTAGTATTATATAAGTAGCGCAGCGTGTATTTAATTTTCCAATCTATACAAATAGTTTATTTCGATTATATAACCAGTGTATTCGAGGAGGTGTTCGAGGTGGAAAGCACAAATTCAATTGTGTTAAATCGTTTTTTCACGCGCAACACCTTCAAGCAGTTGATTGATGAAGGTTCATCCGCAACGTACTCGTCTGTTATCCGTCGCTATATTATAGATGAAAGCAATAAAACAAATGGTGAGTGCATAAGTGAAATTTACTGTTATTTAAAATCAAACTATCAAAATGAGTATTATTATAAGAATACTCTTCTTAACAAGTTGTTGCTCGGTATTCACAGTCCGAAGACAACTATTGCACTAACAGAAGTTCCGATTGCCGGATCTAAAGCGGATTTTATTTTGATAAATGGAAAGGCCGTTGTTTATGAAATCAAAACAGCGTTGGACAATTTCGAGAGACTAGAGGGACAGTTAGAAGACTATTACAAGGCATTTTCTCGAGTGGTTGTAGTGACAGCAGAACAACATTATGAAGAGCTAAAAAAGAGGTTAAAAGATTCTCCGGCAGGAATTTATGTATTAACAAGTAAGGGTACACTGAGTATAAAAAAGGAGCCGATTGAATACACAGCTGCACTTTCAAAAACCACTATGTTTAAGATTTTACGTAAAGGTGAGTATGAAAATATAATTAAAAGCGTTTATGGAAAACTCCCGAAGGTCACACAATTTGAATATTACAGAAGTTGTCAGGTTTTATTTGAGTCGCTTTCAATTGAAGAAGCATATAAATTATTTACTGCAGAAATAAAGAAACGCAGTAAAATCGAAATCGATTTGTACTCAAAAATTCCATATGAATTAAAATTTTTGACCTACTTCTCTAACTATCGAAAAGAAGATTATACTCGTTTGCTTAACTTTCTTAGTATGTAGGAGGCTTATATGTACTTTCCTATTTTACGGGGTCGACAGTTCGAATTGCTTGCTTTACGAGAGTGCGTTAACAATGGCATATTAAGTGATTTTTTAATCCCAATCGTAGAGCCTGTTAAGGTGTCGTCCACATTCACAAAGACATTGGATTCATTTGTAGATCATAAGCATCCCATTGGAGTTATCCGCAACCCGGTAGTTGGTAAGTGGTCACGAGAAATTGTTAAAACAAGTAATCAGAAAATTCAAAAACACTACACAGAACTTTTGGATAACAAGTATCTTATCGAAACCTTCTATGTTACCCCCGATTTGGGAAGCAATGGTGTACTCTGGGAAAATAGAATATTGCAATTTGAAAAATCAATTTTAATTTGCAATCAGCCAGAATATGTAGAACACTATGAACATATAACCTCTGGCATTTCTCCATTGTACAATATCATTCCGGATCGCGCTGATTTTAGAAGGTCTATTCGAGCGAATCGTGTGATGTGTGAGGATCACTTCCCAAAACAATCCCGAAATATCGACTATTCCGGGATCGACACAGAATTTTTCTCAGCAGACCATCTTTATTATAAAGAGGATGGATACAAGGGATTTTCAGATTATTCTGTTGTTGGTTCTGAATATAGTGAAACAGGCTTTGCTCCATATGCGGTGGCAATTCACATTGTCTATTTTGATGATAATAATAAACTTCGCATCGCTCACTTTGTTTCAGACTCTAATGATGATATTTCTGATCCAGCAAGAAAATTTGGAGAAGCTGTAGAAAAATTAGTACAGTGGAACAAAATTATGAAGCTCAATACGATGGGCATCAAAGCGTTCGAAGACACGTATAAAAACGGAACATATCCCGGCCTAGGAGTAGCCAAAAAGTACTCTATTATGCACCATCTTGAACTCATGAGCGTTTATCTTAATGAGGTTGAAAAATGATTATTTGTGATGGTTGCTTTTATGATAAAGAAATTTCTTCAATTATTAAGTCAGTTTCAAGAAATTCTGGGATTTGCCCAACTTGCCACAAACATGATAAGAAACTTTATGATACTGATTATCAGAATGATCTAACTCCTTATTTTGAGGATTTAGTTAATACTTACACACCAGAAGAATTGCTTCCTCCGTCATTTCCAGCGGCAGAAAAAAGGCGACTAATGGATGATTTGAACGAGCGGTGGCAGATTTTCTCGGATATTCCTTATCCCACTCAATATGAAATTCTCCGCAACATATGTTCTGAACTATACGCATCTACTCCATCTCTTTTCGATGGCTTAGTTGGAATTCCGGAATTATATGATGACTTATACCTTAAAAACCATATGCTGCTAAGAACAAATAACTGGGATTTGTTTGTGAATGAGATAAAAACAGTCAATCGTTACCATTCCAAACTTGTCAATCTTGATATATTAGAAAAATACTGTTCTTTTATTCGTAAAACGTATAAAGCAGGCTATTACTTCTATCGTGCGAGAATCTCTGAAAAAGAGGGTTTTGATATCAATTCTATGGGGGCTCCACCCGCAGGTAAGAGTTCAGAAGGACGAGCAAATGCACGTGGAATCACATGCCTATATCTTGCAAGCGACCTTGAAACCACATTGCATGAGGTTCGTGCAGGTGTTTTTGATTTTGTTAGCATTGGAAAATTTTTGTTAAAGAAAGATATTGTGGTTGTTGATTTAAGTGCTATTACCGAAATCAGCCCTTTCACTGAAGGGTTGGACTGTTTGGATCATGCAATTAATATGACTCATCTAAAAAAAATAAATGATGAGATGAGTAAATCATTGCGTCGCAGTGACAGTACCTTAGATTATGTTCCAACCCAGTATATTGTTGACTTCATTAAAAGCATTGAGCATAATGGTACACGAGAGTATGCAGGGGTTGAATATAGTAGCACAACAAATCCGGATGGTTATAATCTTGCGATTTTTGAGCCAGAGTTGTTCCAATGTATAGCAGTGGATGTTTATAATATTGAAGAACTTCGTTATAAAGCCAAGAAAATATAATACATGAAAAAGATGGCCATTTTTATTATCGAATAAAAGAATGATCCTCTTTTTACTTGCATTTCTTCTCAGAATATGATAAGTTATACGAAATAGTATTCTGTTTTTCTACTTATCGATACATAAAGTGAGGTGCAACCATGACCGCCGTGATCTACGCCCGCTATTCATCCGACAGCCAGCGCGAAGCGTCCATTGAAGGACAGCTGCGCGACTGCAAGGACTACGCCGAGAAGAACGGTATCACCGTGGTCGGCACCTACATCGACCGTGCCTACTCTGCCAAGACGGATGACCGCCCGGAGTTCCAGCACATGATCAGAGACAGCGGAAAGAAAATCTTCGATGTAGTTCTGGTCTGGAAGCTGGACCGCTTTGCCCGGAATCGGTTCGATGCCGTGAACTACAAGTACCAGCTGGAAAAGAACGGTGTCCATCTGGTGTCTGCCATGGAACCCATCTCGCAGGGGCCTGAAGGCATTATGGTGGAGAGTATGCTGATTGGCATGGCGGAATACTATTCCGCCGAACTCGCCCTGAAAGTGGCGCGCGGTGAGCGCGAAAATGCCCTCCAGTGCAAGTACAACGGCGGTGTGGTGCCGCTGGGCTTCACCATTGGCAAGGAGGACAGGCTGTACCATATCGACCCGGAAACGGCTCCTATTGTGCAGGAGATCTTCAGCCGGTACGCCGACGGCGAACCGGCTGAGAAGATTGCCGCATCCCTGAACGAGCGCGGTCTGCGTACCCGCACCGGGAAGCCGTTCGTGAAGAACAGCTTCTTCCAGATCTTCCGCAACCGCCGCTACATCGGCGAATACCGCTACAAGGACATTGTGACGCCGGGCGGCATTCCGGCTATTGTTGATCAGGACTTGTTCGACCGGGTGCAGCAGCGTTTCGAGCAAAACAGGATCGCCCATGGTCGGCCTGCAAAAGAGGATGTGAGCTATCTGCTGACCACTAAGCTGTTCTGCGGCAAGTGCGGCACCCTGATGGGCGGCGAAAGCGGCACCAGCCACATGGGAAACACCTACTATTACTACAAGTGCGGCAACGCCAAACGCCACGGCAAGGCGCACTGCGACCTGAAAGCCATCCGCAAAGAGCCTCTTGAACGGTTCGTGGTGGAAACTGCTATTAAGGTGATTTTCAGCGATGAAATCATCGAACGGCTGATAGATTTGGTCATGGATGCCCAGCAGCAGGAGAACACCCGGCTGCCTGTCCTGAAAGACCAGCTCAGGGACACGGAGAAGCGGCTGGCAAACCTTCTGGAAGCCATTGAACAGGGCATCCTGACCCCGACCACCAAGCAGCGACTGGACGAGCTGGAAGCCCGGAAAGAAGCCCTGAACACCAGCATTCTGGAAGAAGAGCTGAAAAAGCCCGTCCTGACCCGTGAGTGGATTCGGTTCTGGCTTGAAAAATTCCGCAAGGGTGACGTGGGCAGCACGGAACACCAGCGGCAGATCATTGATACCTTTGTCAACTCGGTCTATGTCTTTGATGACCGGGTCGTACTCAATTTCAACTTCACGGATGATGCCAAAACGGTCACCCGTGAGGAAGTGTTGGGTTCGAGTGCTGTGGAGAATGCTCCACCAAAAAAGCACGAAGGTTTCGGCCTTCGTGCTTTTCTTTTGCCTATCAGAACTTATCCTTATACAGTTCTCTTCGGCGGCTGAATCAGTGCACAAAGTTCTTCCTGCATGTAAACGTCCTTGATGGTTTCTTGTGCCTTTACCATCTTGATTTTGAACGGTGCTATTTTGCCCTGTTCCATGCACCAGTAAAGGAACACTTTCACCGAACGGATATAGTGGTTGACGCTGTTTGCAGTCATTCCGCTATCCGTCAAAATGATGATTTTTGATCCATGACTTGGTGGCGATTTGAGTGACCACAAAGGTAAATTTGATACACGGAAAGAAGAATGCCCACTCGTCTGAGGAGTTCTCAGGAGAGTGGGCATTTCTGCGCAGGCGGTTAATATAATTTCGGTTATGATAATTCAAATTATATTAAGACGTTCCATGGGCTGTAACAGCATCACCGCTTGGTTTTCAAAAACCACCTGTTGATAGCGGTGTTACTTCTGCACAAATTGGTATATGCCATATTCTGGTGACGTCACCAATCCATGCTTGATAAGATTCTTGATAATAGAGGATGCACGAGATTTCTGAACGCCATATAGCTGTGCAACGTTTATGCTGCGGAACTGATATTGATACCGATATCTCTTGAAAAGTTCAAGCGTCCGCTCTTTTGTACTTGCAGTTAGTCTCGTGCCATTCAGCCTTTCGCAAAGTTCACTCACTTCTGCATCCGTACTCATTCCGTGGAGCACTGTAGAAGTTTCCGCACTTTCCGCAGAGGTTTCCGCACCACTTGCCACACTTTCCATACTGATCTGTGCCGGAGTCGCTACACTTCTATTCGGTAGCGTAACGATAAAGAAATCCGAATCCGAGTAGAATGTCGGCTTCTGGGCTACTTCCACATGAAGCTCTAAGTCCTAATATAGTTCAAGCGTATTATACCGGTTTTTATCAGTACATTCCACCACTTTATGCAGTCACATGGGTGGCATTCTCTTTCACCAAATTGATCGTATCCATCAGTTCACTCCCTGTTTTGCCATCAAACAGGCGGGTAAACAGAATGGGCTGGTCAAAAGGTGGTTTCATCAGAACCGCTTTGCTTTCCACATAACCGTTCTGCTCGATGTAATGAATGACCTTCTGAACAAACGCGATCTGCTTTGCATTCAGCGATTCGTCGTTGATGAACTTGGAAAATGCCTGCATGGCAGCATCGTGGTCCAGCTTTGCCACTTTACGCACCAGCAGACCAAAGGGTGTATCCCGAAACTCCCGTGCATAGTCCTCTTTGCTGCCCAGCTCACAGGTGAAGATATGTTCCAGCTCGGTGTAGTCACCTTGAGAAAGTGGAATGTTCTGAGTCAACTTGTGGATGGCCAGCGTATCGGTGCGGTGCTCCATGATGTATCGGTTCACACGTTCCCGGTATTCGCCGAAATCGTAGCCGGGATCCAGCGTTTTGCCCTCGGTCTGTTCCAGTACCGGGTCGGCAAGGGCCGTGTAGACAGGCTTT
>OJNH01002452.1_pt1 | contig 12963 bp, 11 predicted proteins | sample 1597361 | NCBI WGS metagenome assembly OJNH01 (sample SAMEA2452136, study PRJEB22498) | human gut metagenome | biome: human feces; feature: human gut; material: feces | place: Australia | collected 2012
TTATATCTTCTAAGTTTACTGTATCAATTATAAATTCCATTTTCTTTTCTCCTATAATGTTTGTTCAGTTCTTCCAATAATATCATCTTGTGTTGCTTTTGATAACACATTAAAGAATGCGGAATAGCCAGCAACACGAACAATTAAATCTTTATGCTTTTCAGGATGTGCTTGGGCATCTAATAACGTTTCTTTAGAAACAACATTGTATTGAACATGATAACCTTTTAATCGAGTGAAGAAGGTTTTAATCAACATTTCAATCTTTTCTTTATTTTCTTCTTTCGATAATAACTGAGGTGTTACCTTTTGATTTAATAAAACACCACCCGTAATTTCATGTGTTGGTAATTTAGAAACAGATTTAAACACAGCAGTTGGTCCTTTTTTATCCATCGCATGAGCTGGTGAACATCCCTCAGCAAGAGGGGTATGTGCTTTTCTTCCATCTGGAGTAGCCATTGTGCCATAACCTTGTCCGACATTGGCCGAAATACTTGAAGTTCCAGCATAACGAATTCCACCAATTGGTCCTCTTCCATAACGTGTATTTGGATATTTTTTCATTTCATCAATATAAACATTATAAACATCAACCACTAATTGATCGACTTCATCAATATCATTACCATACTTAGGTGCATCATTAATCAACATTTCTTGAATTCTTTGACTTTCTTTGCTTGTATAATCATCTAAAATCGCATTCCATAATTCTTCAGGCGTAATTTTCTTTTCTTCAAAGACAAGTTTTTTAATAGCTGCAAGACTATCTGCCATATTCGCAATTCCTACTTGTAACCCTGAAATAAAATCATAAACAGCGCCACCTTCTTTAATCGTTTTTCCACGACCAATGCAATCTTCTGTTAAGGCAGAACATAAAACATCTGGTACATCTCTTTCAAGTGCTAAATCAATCGCATTTTCAACAATCACTGACATACGTGTCAAATGACGCATTCCTTTTTCAATTGCTTTAAAAAGTTCATCATAAGATGTCATATCTTTAAAGTAACCACTTCCTTCAAAGAATCTTTTTCCAGAAGTCATATCTACCCCATCATTCATTGCCATTAATAAAATACGTGGGAAGTTCATATAAGACATCCCTGTACAACGATAACCCCATTTACCAGGAACTGCTGTTTCAACACAACCAATCGCTGAATAGTTATATGCATCTTCTTCTTTGACACCCTTTTCAATAAATGATGGAATAATGATTTCGTCATTATTGAATGCAGGCATTCCTGTACCAAGTTTCATGACTTCAATAGCTTCATCCAAAAAAGCTTTTGGCATATTTTTATGATATCGCACTGTTAAGTTTGGTTGTGGTAAACGTGTTTGGGCAACTGATTTTAATACTAAATATGAAAGTTCATTCGTTGCATCTTTTTTATCAGGTGTTTGTCCACCAATGGTTACATTTTGATACATTGGGCTTCCGGCACTTGAAAAAGTATGAGCTTGTGAACGCACCTTATTGATTGTTAGAGTTTTGATCCATAAGTTATCTAATAATTCAATAGCTTGTTCTTCTGTTATATTATTTAGATCTTTATCATGTTTATAATAAGGATAAATGTATTGATCAAAACGACCATAAGATAAAGAATGTCCATTTGATTCAATTTGTAGAATTAATTGAATAAACCATGTTGATTGAATCGCTTCATAGAAAGTTTCTGCTTTTTCATAAGGAACTTTCTTACAAATACGTGCAATTTCTTCTAATTCTTCTCTTCGTTTTCCATCAGCACTTCTAGCAAGTTCTAAAGCAAGATCACTGTAACGTCTTGCAAATGTTTTAACTGCATCAATGACAATTAAAACAGCTTTATAAAATTGATATTTATCAATATTTTCAGGCATACATAAATCAAGTTTTTCTTTTAAATCTTTAACTCTTTCTTCATATCCTTTTAAACCTTTTTGTAAAACTTGTTGATAATCTACCGCTAAATGCGCATCTCCAGAATTAAGTTTCCCTTCCATTCCAAAGAAACCTGTTTCCATATAAACACTCACTTCATCTGGAAGCAAAGCGCCTCCTTTACTTCTTAAATTATTATTTTCCCAAAATGGAGCAATAGATCTTAATTCATCTTTTGTTTCTTCAGTAATGTAGAAAATATCTCCATCTCTTTTTTCAAATAGATCAAGTTCATTCATCACAAATTCCATTGTATATTCTGGAAAGATGGGTGCATCTCTATTTGATGAAGCTTGATTTCCTACAATCAAAGTATCTTCTTCAATATAAATAGGCATCTTTTCTAAGATGTTTTTTAACATATACGCTCTTTTCATAATTGGCGGTTCATTTAAATGTTCTTTATAAGCTTCTGTTGCAAGCAGTGCTCTTTTAGCACAGATATAAGGCTTTTTATCTAAAACTTCTTCTCTAAAATGATTCATTCTTGGTGTAAGTTCACCAAAGTGTTCACTGTTCTTCATTTTTCTTTCCTCAACTTTCATTCGTAAGTTTTTGTTCTTTCTTTTGCAATTAAATTATATAACAAGTAAAAAATAAATCAATAATAATTTCATAAAAAATACATTTTGGTTTCATTTGAAACTTATAGGGAGATATGTTAGGATATTAGCGAGGAGAAAAACTATGGAAAAAGGATTAATATTTAATATACAAAAATTTAGTATTCATGATGGTCCAGGTATTCGTACGACTGTTTTCTTTAAAGGCTGCCCTTTAAAATGTAAATGGTGTTCTAATCCCGAATCCCAATTACATAAACTACAAATACTTTATGACTTTGAAAAATGTGTTCATTGTAAGAAATGTTTACTTAACTGCCCAAAACAAGCAATTACCGAAAAAGAAAACCATATGATCTTTAATCATGATAAATGTATTGGCTGTCTACAATGTGTCAATCATTGTCCAACTAAAGCATTAAGTCATGAAGGAGACTTTAAAGAAATTCAAGAAATTGTGGATGTCTGCATGCAAGATATTGATTTTTATGAAGAATCTAATGGTGGTGTAACTATCTCTGGGGGGGAAGGTATGGCACAACCTGAATTTCTAGAAAAGCTTGTTTTATCTCTTGAAGAAAAAAATCTCCATGTCGCCATTGAAACAACGGGATATATTCAACAAGAAACATTTCAAAAACTAGCCCCTTTATTTGATCTTTTACTCTTTGATGTAAAACATTATGATCGACTTCAACATTTTGAAGGAACAGGTGTTTATAATGATTTAATTGTTGAAAATCTTCAATGGGCTATTCAACATCAACTTAATGTTTTACCACGCATTCCTGTTATTCCTGATTTTAATGATTCTTTAGAAGACGCTCAAGGAATCAGTGATTTATTAAAAGCATTAAATATTCAAAAAGTACAACTTCTTCCTTTTCATCAATTTGGTGAAAAGAAATATGACTTATTAAATAAAGAATATACTTTAAAAACTTATCAAGCATATCACGAAGAAGACTTGAAAGATTACCAACAAATCTTTTTAGATAAAGGTATTGATTGTTTCTTTTAAGTATTTAAAAAGCTATCAACGAGGATAGCTTTTATTATTTTTATACTTAATACTTGTATCATATAAAATATTTAATACAAGACATTAAATCAGGTTTTGTGCTAATGATTGGAAATTTTTGTGATACCATATTTATGAGTATTGATAGATTATTTGTACAGAATTTGTTAGGTTCGATACAATTTGCATATTATTCTTTTGCAGTAAGTATTGAGGGTATAATAAATACTTTTTCTACTCCAATAAATATAGTGATGTATAATTATCTTTGCAATAATAAAGAAAGAGAAAAAGTTATTAATGCAAAAAAATATATATTAATGTTTTTTTCAGCAATTCTAGCAATTATATTTCCTGTGAAATTTATTATTAATATTGGACTAGAAAAATACAAGAATGCTTTAGATGTATTATTTTTGCTATTTGCCACACAGTATATTTCAATAATAATAAGATGTATCCATGTTAATTTATATAAGGCAGAAAAAAGACAAAAAAGATATTTTAAAATAATGATAATAATAGTAGTGTTATCTATATTATTAAATCTAATTTTATATAATATTTTTAAAACTATAGGAGCTATTGCAATAGCGACATTTATTACTAATGTTATTTGGTTTATAATTGGGGAATATGAATTTAGAGATTATAGATTAAAAAGAAAAGATTATGTATACATGTTTTTTGTAATAAGTATTTTTTTAATATGTGGGTTAATATCTAGTGAAATAATTGGATTAATTATATATTGTTTTATGATTTTAATGTTGGTAATATTTTTTGAAAAAGAAATTTTTTATAAATTATTAAATGAAATAAAAGGAGAGTCAAAAAAGTTATTGAATAAAATAATTTGAAAGTTTTTATAAATACTTGCCAAAAATAGTAATAAAAGATATAATGTAAATATACTAAAAAGAAAGGAGCGATTTTTATGCAAATAAAAATAACAGGAAAGGAACTAAAGGTAACAGAATCAATAAACGATTATGTAGAAAGAAAAATGGAGAGAATTGCAAAATACTTTGAAGATGCAGAAGCAGATGTTGTAATAAGAGTAGAGAAAACAGCACAAATAGCAGAGATGAAAGTATCAGCAAATGGAGAAATGTTTAGAGCAGTAACAGAAGACAAAGACTTATATGCATCTATAGATAAAGATATAGATATATTAGAAGGACAAATTAGAAAATCAAAAACAAGAAAAGAAAAAATGATGAAAGACTCTAGTTTAAAAACGCTAGGTATTCAAGAAAATGTTCATGAGGTTGCTGATGAAATTTTAAAAATAGAATATTATGAAATTAAACCTATGACTCCAGAAGATGCAAAATTAAAGTTACAAGAAAGAACTTCTCAAATGTTCTTAACATTTGTTAATGTTGAAACAAATAAAGTAAATGTTATTCATAAACTAAAAGATGGCAAAAATTTCGGATTAATTGAGCCAGAAGCATAGTAAAATAAAAGATACTACGTTGAGATATATTTAATGTAGTGTCTTTTTTGATGGTAAAAAGTACATTAGTAAAGCCAAAATGATTTTTACATAAAGTATTGAAAATCTTTTATTGTAATGTTATAGTTAATTTAATATAAAAGAATCCCACAAAAGTACAATATAAAGGGGACAATAGTACGAGTTTTAATAGAAGAGGAGCAAATGTGAAGTGATAATAGATATAATATGTCCATTATATAATGCTGAAAATGATGTAGAAAATCTACATAAATCATTATTAATGCAAAAAAATGTGAAAATTAATGAAATTAAATATGTATTAACAAAAAGTAATGATAATACAGAAAGCAAATTAAACGAATTAAATATAAAGTATAAAAAAATTAAAAAAGAAGAATTTTCTCATAGTTTAACTAGAGAAGAAGCAGTATTTGAAAGTAAAGCTGATATTATAGTTTTTGTTACACAAGACGTAAAAATAGAAAGAGATGATTGGCTTTACAATTTAACAAAAGATATAGAAAATGGACTAGTTGAAGCTTGTTACAGCAGACAATTATGTAATAATAATACTATTGAAAAATATACAAGGGAATATAATTATCCAAAACAATCAAGGATTGTTTCAAATAAAGATATTAATAAACTTGGATTGAAAACATTCTTTTTTTCTGATGCATCATCAGCAATAAAAAGAGAGACATTTGTAAAAATGAATGGATACGATAATAAAAGTTTAGTAATAAATGAAGATATGTATATAGCATATAAGTTAATTACTAGAGGATATAAAATAAAATATTGTGCGGAGTCAGAAGTTGTACATTCACATCAATTTAATATAAAACAATATTACAATAGATATAAAGATATAGGAAAATTCTTTAAAGAAAATAGTTATTTTAATTATTATAAAGTAAACAAAACTGGGTGGAGCATGGCTGTATATGTTTTAAAAAGAGCAATACAAGATAAAAATTGGATTGCATTGATCAAATATATTCCCAATATGACTGTTAGATTTGTTGGAATGAAAATAGGAAAAATAATAAAAAAGTAATTTTTTACCTATTTTAATTTTAGTGTCTTTCTCAACATTGATTATTAAACAGTAACTTCCTTTCATGTTTTTCTGCACCGTTTATTAGTAATTTATTATATATTTTTATGGAAGAAATTACATTGATAAATCTAAAATCTTTTTTATATAAACTATTGAAATTTTTTTATTGTAATGGTATAGTTAATTTGATATGAAAAAATTCGACAAAAAAATACAAAGTAAAATAATAAATATAATATTGATTATAGCATGGATGGGAATTGTATTTGGATTTTCAAATCAAGGAGGAACAAAATCAGGAAATACAAGTAGAAAAGTTACAGTAACAGTAGTACAAGCTGTATCAAACAAAACAATAGAAGAAAATGAGCAGATAATTGAAATATCTGAAAAGATTATAAGAAAAATGGCTCATTATACTATTTATATGGTTGGTGGATGTTTAATAATAAATTATGCATATACAACAAGCCAAAATACAAAAAAGAAAATACTTTATAGTACTATTTTCGGAGCATGTTATGCTATTACAGATGAAATACATCAATATTTTGTACCAGGAAGAAGTGCACGATTATTTGATGTAGGTATAGATATACTTGGAGTTATTACTGGTATTTTTATATACTTAGCATTAATAACCATGATAGACAAATTATCTCAGAAGTATGGGAGAAAATTGTTAGATGATGCGTAATCAGAAAACAATACAGTATATTTTGAATTAGTAGAAAGAGTGTGAAAATGAAAAGGGTTAATGATTTGTTGAGAAAGAAATTCTCTAAAATAATGATTTTTATGATATTAGATATTACTGTTATGATAGTTACATCATTTTTAGCAGTTGCTTTAAGATTTGATTTTGTAAATATACCAAATGAATACGTAAGCACAGCATTTAAATACGTTGGATTTGATATTATTATTATGATAATGACATTTTTTATATATAATTTATATACATCAGTATGGAAATATGCTTCAATTACAGAATTGATTAATATAGGATTAGCATGTTGCACAACTGAGTTTATTTGTTTTGGATATAAAAAAATTTTTAGTATATCAATGCCAAGAAGTTATTATTTAATAAGATTATTATTATTAATGTTGTTGATTACATCTGTTAGATATTCTTTTAGAATATTAAGAACTGTAATTATAAGATTTGAAAATAAGAGAAAAAATAATAATATAATGATAATTGGTGGCGGTGCTGCAAGATTATTAATAGATGAAATATCAAGAAATAAGAAATATGATGATTCAAAAATAGTATGTATAATTGATGATAATAAAGAAAAAATTGGCACATATTTAAGAGGAATTCAAATCGTTGGGACAAGAAAGAAAATCAAACAATTTGCTGAAGAATATAATGTTAACGAAATTATAATAGCAATACCATCGGCACCTAAAAAAGAAATTTCTAAAATTGTAGATGAATGTCAAAAAACTTCATGCAAATTAGAAATATTGCCTTCTATTTATTTAACGATGAATGAAAAGGAAAACAATATTGCAAACAATATAAGACCAATATCATATGAAGACTTTTTAGGAAGAAGCCAAATAGTGGTTGATATTAATGAAATATCTGATAATATTACAAATAAAGTAATAATGGTAACAGGTGGAGGAGGCTCAATAGGTTCTGAACTTTGTAGGCAAATTGCTAAATGTAATCCAAAACAATTGATTATATTTGATATTTATGAAAATAATGCATATGATATTCAAATGGAACTATTAAGAGATTATCCAAAACTTGATTTACATGCAATAATTGGTTCTGTTAGAGACTATGATAGATTAGAAAGAGTATTCCAAGAATATAAACCAAATCAGGTTTTTCATGCTGCTGCACATAAACATGTACCATTAATGGAAGTAAGTCCAAATGAAGCAATTAAAAATAATTGTTTAGGAACATTAAATTGTGCTAAATTAGCAGACAAATATAAGGTTGAAAAGTTTGTATTAATTTCAACAGATAAAGCTGTAAGACCAACCAATATAATGGGGGCAACAAAAAGAATTTGTGAGATGATAATTCAAAGTTATGACAAGAAGAGTAAAGATACAACATATGTTGCTGTTAGATTTGGTAATGTTTTAGGGTCAAACGGTTCAGTAATTCCGCTATTTTTAAAACAAATAGAAAAAGGTGGACCAGTAACTGTAACTCATAAAGACATTACTAGATTTTTTATGACAATACCAGAAGCAGTAAGTTTAGTTTTACAAGCAAGTGTTTATGCAGAAGGCGGAGAAATATTTGTTTTAGACATGGGAGAACCTGTTAAAATATATGATTTAGCAAAACAAATTATAAGATATAAAGGTTTTGAACCAAATGTAGATATGAAAATAGAAATTACAGGTTTAAGACCTGGAGAAAAATTATATGAAGAAATATTAATGGACGAAGAAGGATTAAAAGAAACACCTAATAAATTAATTCATATTGGACAACCAATTGAAATTGATAAAAATTTTTTAGAAAAACTTGATTTATTAATAAAAGATGCATATAATAATGAAGCAGACATAAAGGAAAAAGTTGCCAAAATAGTAAAAACATATAAATTAAATAGCAACGAAGAAAATAAAAATGAAAATGATGAAAAAGAATTAAACAAAAACAAGATAGAAATAACAGAACTAAAAGAAGTAAGAGTTTAGTTTTGTATATAATATAAAAAAGAAGGATTGAATATGAAAGAAGATATAAAACCTTTTGGAAATAAAGTATGGTTAAGCTCACCAACAATGCATGGAGACGAAATAAAATGGGTGGAAGAAGCTTATAGGACGAATTGGATGAGTACAGTTGGTGAAAACATTAATGAAGTTGAAAGAATAACTTGTGAAAAAATTGGATGTAAATATGCAGTTGCATTATCAGCAGGAACAGCTTCATTACACTTAGCAATGAAATTAGCAGGAATAAAACCTGGAGAAAAAGTATTTTGCAGTGATATGACATTTAGTGCAACAGTGAATCCTATTATATATGAGGGTGGAATACCAGTATTTATAGACACAGAATATGACTCATGGAATATGGATCCAGTAGCCTTAGAAAAGGCATTTGAAATTTATCCAGAAGTTAGAGTAATAGTAGTTGTTCATTTATATGGGACACCTGCAAAGATAGATGAAATAATGGCAATAGCAAAAAAACATAATGCGATTGTTATAGAAGACTCTGCTGAAAGTTTAGGAGCTACATATAAAGGAAAACAAACAGGAACATTTGGAAAGTATAATTGTATTTCATTTAATGGAAATAAGATTATAACAGGCTCAAGTGGAGGAATGCTATTAACAGATGACTTAGAATCTGCTAATAAAGCAAGAAAATGGTCAACACAAGCAAGAGAAAATGCACCATGGTATCAACATGAAGAAATTGGATATAATTACAGAATGAGTAATGTTATAGCAGGAGTAGTTAGAGGACAATATCCATATTTAGAAGAACATATAGCTCAAAAGAAAGCAATATATGAAAGATATAAAGAAGGATTTAAAGGTTTACCTGTAAAAATGAATCCAATTCCAAATGATTGTGAACCTAATTATTGGTTATCATGTATGATAATAGATAAAGAGGCAATGTGCAAACAAGTAAGAGGGGAACAAGATGCACTTTATATAAGTGAAAAAGGAAAATCTTGTCCAACAGAAATATTAGAAAAGATAGCAAGCATAAACGCAGAAGGAAGACCAATTTGGAAACCAATGCATATGCAACCTATTTTTAGAATGAATCCATTTATTACAAGAAATGGCAATGGTAGAGCTAATACAAATGCTTATATTGCAGGAGAAAGTCAAGATGTTGGAATGGATATATTTACTAGAGGATTATGTTTGCCATCTGATAATAAGATGACACCAGAACAACAGGATAAGATTATAAAAGTTATAAGAGGATGTTTTGAATAATGGAACATAAAAAAGGAATATATGAAAAGTATATAAAAAGAGTATTAGACTTTATTTTAAGTTGTATTGCTTTAATATGTTTGTCTCCAATTTTGTTGATTGTTGCAATTTTGGTAAGAATTAAATTAGGAAGTCCGGTGATTTTTAAACAAAAAAGACCTGGTAAAGATGAGAAGATTTTTACTTTATATAAGTTTAGAACTATGACAGATAAAAAGGATGAGAAAGGTAATTTATTACCTGATTCTCAAAGATTGACTAAGTTTGGAAAGTTTTTGAGAAGTGCAAGCCTAGATGAGTTACCTGAGTTGATTAACATTATTAAAGGTGATATGAGTATCGTTGGACCTAGACCTTTACTTGTACAATATCTTGAAAGATATAGTCAAGAACAAAGACGAAGGCATGAAGTAAGACCTGGACTTACAGGTTTAGCTCAAGTGAGTGGCAGAAATGCTATTAGTTGGGCAGAAAAATTTGATAAAGATGTAGAATACATAGATAATATTACATTTGTTGGTGATGTTAAAATTATTTTTAAAACAGTGATAAATGTGATAAAAAAAGATGGAATAAGTAGTAAAACTTCAGTAACGATGGAAGAGTTTATGGGAAGTGAAGAAATAAAGATAAAAGAAAATGTTTAATGTTATTTAGAAAGAGAAAGGTGTATAATGAAAATTTTGTTTACAAGTGTTGGAAGAAGAGTTGAATTAATTCAAGCTTTTGAGAATGTAGCGAATAGATTAAAAGTTAATTTAGAAATATATGGTGCTGATATAACTGATTCTGCACCAGCATTATATTTTTGTGACCACACGGTTATTGTTCCAAAAATAAAAGATGAAAATTATATTCCGACTTTAATAAAAGTTTGTAATGAAGAGAAAATAGATGCTCTAATACCTACTATAGATACTGATTTATTATTATTATCTAAACATAAAAATGATTTTGGTAATACTAAAGTAATTATAAGTAATGAGGATAAAGTTTCTATATGTAGAGATAAAAGGTATACTGCGGATTATTTCAAATCAATAGGATTGAATAGTCCACATCCAGTAGATGATTATAAAATATATGATGGAAAATTCCCAGCATTCATAAAACCCAAAGATGGAAGTAGTAGTATATTTGCATATAAAGTTGAGAATGAAGAAGAATTAATTTCATATTCACATCAAGTGCCAGATTATATAATTCAACCATTTATTACTGGAACAGAGTATACAGTAGATGTATTTTGTGATTTTGAAGGAAATCCAATATATATTACTCCAAGAATTAGGTTGGCAGTTAGGTCTGGAGAGGTATTAAAAACAGAGATAAAGCAAGATGATACAATTATCAATGAAATAAAAAAATTAATTAAAGACTATAAACCATGTGGACCAATTACAGTTCAATTAATAAAAGAGCATAATACTAATAACGATTATTATATAGAAATTAATCCGAGATTTGGTGGTGGTGCACCACTATCTATAAAAGCTGGAGCAGATAGTGCAGAAGCTATAATAAGACTTCTTCGAGGAGAAAAACTAATCTATCAAGATAAAAAAGCAGAAGATGGAGCTATTTTTAGTAGATTTGATCAAAGTGTGAGGATAAAATGATTACTATAAACAATATATTAGATGTTACTAAATATTTAGATAATTTAGATGGAATAATCTTTGATTTAGATGATACTTTATATTCTGAAAAAGAATATGTGAAAAGTGGATATGTTGCAATTGAAAAAGAATTTTTGAATATAAAAAATATGAGTCAAAAATTATGGAATGCATTTTGGAAAAATAAAAATGCAATAGACTATGTACTAAAACAAGAGGGATTATTAACGGAAGAAAACAAGAGCAAGGCTTTAAAAACATATAGAAATCACATTCCTAATATTCATTTATATGAGGGCGTTGAAAGAATGCTTAAACAGATAGGTGAAGATGAAAAAAAAATTGGATTAATTACAGATGGAAGACCAATAGGACAAAAAAATAAAATTAAAGCTTTAAAGTTGGAAAGCTATATAAAAGAAATAATTATTACAGATGAATTAGGTGGAATAGAATATAGAAAACCAAATCCAAAAGCATTTGAATTAATGAAAGAGAGATTGAAAATATCTTTTGAAAAAATGGTTTATATAGGCGATAATATAAAAAAGGATTTTATTGCACCTGAAAAATTAGGAATGAAAACAATTTATTTTAAGAATGAAGAAGGCTTATATTAGAAAGAAAATAAGGTTATAAAAATGAAGAAAATATTGATTTTAGCCAATAATGATATAGGGCTATATAATTTCAGAAAAGAATTAATAGAAAGATTAATACAAGAAAGAAATGAGGTATATATTTCTTTACCGAATGGTGAAAGAGTAAAAGACCTAGAAAAATTAGGGTGTATTTTTGTTGAAACTAATGTAGACAGAAGAGGTACAAATCCAATTAAAGATTTAAAATTAATTCTAAAATATAAGAACATTTTAAAAAAAGTTAAACCAGATATAGTTTTAACATATACAATAAAACCTAATATTTATGGTGGATTAATGTGTAGGATAAAAAATATACCTTATATATGTAATATAACAGGGTTAGGTACAGCTACAGAAAATAAAAGTATTGTACAAAAAATAGTATTTGTTTTATATAAATGTGCATTAAAAAGGGTAAAATGCTGTTTTGTTCAGAATAGTGAAAATTTGCAGTTTTTAACTGACAATAAATTAGTAGATAAAATGAGATGCAAATTGATACCTGGGTCTGGTGTTAACTTGAAACATTTTAAAGTTTTGCCGTATCCTAATAACAGCGAAAATGTTAGATTTTTGTTTATTAGTAGAATAATGAAAGAAAAGGGGATAGAGCAATATTTAGAAGCTGCAAAAGTAATAAAGGGAAAATATTCAAACACTGAACACAAAACCATGGCGGTGTGCCAACATTGCGG
>OJNH01002453.1_pt1 | contig 12956 bp, 5 predicted proteins | sample 1597361 | NCBI WGS metagenome assembly OJNH01 (sample SAMEA2452136, study PRJEB22498) | human gut metagenome | biome: human feces; feature: human gut; material: feces | place: Australia | collected 2012
TTGTTCATTTAATCGGACTGCCATGATTGAACTGTAGATACCAATTCCGCCAACTACAACTGTTACTCCGCCCATGACCGCAAGACTTCTGTGAATTTTTCGTTTCTGCTCCCGCTGATATAAATCATCATAACGACATCCCAGCAGCGGAGCAGCAATTCGCAAATATTCTGTTTTTAATTTCTTTAATGACTTCCTTTCGGAATCTGCAGTTATATTTGCCGCCAGAGGCTCTACTTCAATTTTCTCCCGAATTTCTTCTCCTTCTGCATTTTTCCGGATTTCCTCCGACCAGCAGAGTTCTTCCGGAAATACATCGACTGGATCTCCTTCAATTAAAAGTGCCAGTATGTTTTGGGTCGAATTATTATGTAACGATTTAAAATATGAAATTTCTTCCCTGCACCATTTTGACTGTACCAGCATAGAAGAACAAATTACAATTAAATACTCTGAATTTTCTAATGCCTCACGGATATCCTGACTCAAATCAGCACTTGTCGGCAGTTCCGTTTCATCTCGAAATACTCTCCATTTTTCCTTTTTTTCAAGCTGTTTCGGAGGATGAAATGTCTCTAAATGCTTCTGTAATGTAACTGCAACTTTTCGGTCAAATGGCTGATGCCGGTAGCTGATAAAAGCTTTATATCTCCGGTTATTCTGCTCTGTCTTATTTTCTGTTTTCTCTCCTGTCTCAAGCTCTTTCTCCATCTTCTTTCTCTCTTTCTTTCAACCATTCTAATGCCAGAAGTCTTTTGGTATCTTTGATATTTGCCATATCATAACTGTAAAAATCTTTATCCATTCCACATTCATTTTTTAATGCAAGTTTTAATTCTTTCTGACCCTCATAAGCACAGATACAAGGATGCAGTTTTGCCACAAACAATTGCTGTCTTTCATTTCCACATTTAACGGCAAAAACGGCATCATCTGCACTTGCAGGGAGCCAGCCACGGGACAACATCCATCTTACCCAACGGTCATGTTCCCAGACCGCTATCGTCTTATATTCACTTTCTTTTACTCCTCTGCTTCGATTTGCCAGATAATTCAGCTGTTCCACCGAAGCAAATGCCTTCTCGTCCCAGATTTCCCATGCAATCGGCATAATCTGATTTCCATTAATATCCCGAAACTGGAAAATACGATACGGCATGCTAAGAGCCAGACTATAGGAACTGTCATGATTATATTGTCTTCCATAATAGACCTTATCTTGCTGTTCTGCCTTTTCACTACCCGCTTTGGTCTCTTCCGGACTCAGCCCCGCAAACTGATAATGAATACACTTTGAAAGTTTTTCAAAAGTTCCTCCAGCCATCAAATCCCAGCTATAATATGCCGAAAGATTTCCAAACGGAATAAAGGACCAGGTATTAAACCATCTGTCTCCATATATTTCCTTTTCAATTACCAGTCTTTTTGCAGTCCATGCAATCTGGTCTTTTCGACACAGAATTGCAATCGGATTTGGATTCTCCAGTGCTGTCTCATTTCTCTGTTCAATATTATTACGAACCAGAATTTCACGGATTCTTGTTGCCAATGAAAGATTTTCTTCATCTGATTCAGTCGCTACCGCAAAATAACCATACGGAGTTTCATTCATTATGTTCTTTAAGATATCCGCTAACTGAAAAGAATGAAAATCAATATTTTCTCCTAAAACCTCCGGCAGTTCGATCTCTTCTACATCAAAATCGCTTTTTACCATTCCCGGGTATTCTGCCTTTATTTTACGAACAAATTCTTCGCCTTTCTCATCTAACACCGTAATCTTACATAAAATCGCATTTTCACGAAATCCCATCATCCAGAATGCTTCACGAACCAGCCATTTCGCAACTCTCGATGTTCCCAAAATAATAAAATGCAGGATTGGTCTGTCTTCTTTTAATTTTTTTGCACTTTCCTTTAAATCTACCGCACGAACCGGATAAAACAAAGGGTGATGAGATAGCAGCTGTTGTGCTGCTGTTTTATCATCATCAATTATAAAAACAGGAATCGTATATTCCGGAAGACCGCTTAATGCTGTGTCAATCAGAGCACGGGCGATTTCTGAATCATTTCGGATAAAAATTTCTATATTCAGTTCTTTGGTCTCTGGTTTTTCATCTTTTATTAACTGTAATAATTCAAATAAATCTTCTATATTTTTTTCAAAATCATCATCCAAAAACAAAAAACGTTTTGCCGTTTTTTCATGAATTTTCATTTGCATTACCGTCAGATCAAACTCTGCAAGCCATCTCTCCCAGCTTTCCGGGATCGTCTTTTCGAATATTTTGGCATATTTATTCTTTGTATTTGAATAGCATCGTCCCACTGTGGCAGTTTCTGCCCGCATAATCTGGGGTATAATCCGACTCTCATTATTTACTTTCCACTCTTCCTGCGCCAGATAAAATCCACAGTTATTACTGATTTTCAGATAATAATCTGCAGTTTCATTTGTTGAAGATTGATATTTTCCTGCACGAATATATTTATATAATACAAATGCTGCCTCTCCACGATAACTTTTCTCTACTGCAGGTGTTAAATATAGAATTTTCTCACAGCCTTTGCAGCATCTCATCACATCTTCTCCATCAGATGCCGGATTTTGATAAGCGATTCGTATTTTCTCTAACATAGTTTCAGCATCTGCATTATTTTTCCAAAGTTTTGCCGGTTCATAAGAAAACTTGACTGCCTCTTTTAAAAATGCATTACCTGCTTTCTTATCTTTTAACTGATAAGCCCGTCTTGCAAGCAGATAATTGGCTTTTCCTTTCTCGTATGGATTGTTTAATGCAATCCCCAGACATTCTTTTAGTTCTTCCAGTGAGCCTTCTTCTCTATGAAGCATTTCCTGAGCTATTTTTATCGCATCCGATTCTTCCTCTTCTTCCACAAGCTTCGGCAGAAATAAACTATGAAGTTTTAAATCCTGTTCCGAAAATTTCGTATTTTCCATTCCAAAACTGCATAACGTAGATGCAATAATCGAAAATACTGCAAGAATCTGTGCATATTCCTGTTTATCATAAAGCTGAAATAATCTTTCCTTGATAAACAATTCATCTTTTTCTTCCTCAATTTTATCAATCAGACGATAAACTGCTTTCGCAACTTTATTTTCCTGCGTCTCTGTACATGCAGGTACTAATCGTTTCCAGTTTTCTGCAAATTCCTGAAGAATTGGATTTTCTTCAAAATTATAATCCTCATGCGCCTCATTTTTTAACTGAATCAGATAATCACTCGCATCCAGAAAACGTTTCTTTGCATCAATAGTCGCACGGCAGACTAAAGAAACATATTTTCCCTGAACTTTCCCACCTCTTACAAACATTTTTTGATATAAACCATCCGGAAAAATTTCTTTTATAAATGTTTTCTGGTCTGACTCATTTTTTGTAAATTTGACATAAATATCTTCATATAATTGTTTCCAAGTAATTTCTATCTTCCACACAGCGAATCCCCCTGAGTTGTTTTATGATTTTATTATACCTCATTCGATGCACAATATCTTGCATTTATCTTATAATTCTACTCTTTTTTCTTTCGATATTAAGATATAATAAAAGCAGATTAAAATTCAAAAGGGGGAAATTCACCATGACAAAACACTACATAGAATCCGATATTCGAAATAATTACCGTGCCTTAACCAAATGTTTAATTGAAAAACACTTAAGCATCACCACAATGGAAAGTGCAACTTCCGGTCAGATTGCCTCTTTAATTACTGATACGGAAGGGGCTTCTGCCATTTTAAAAGGGGCTTTTATCACCTACTCAAACGAAGCCAAAATTATGCAGGGTGTTCCCGCTGAAATTATTGACACTTACTCTGTCTATTCAAAAGAAACCGCCGAAGCAATGGCATGTGCCTGTGCAAAAGCTTATCTTGCCGATATTGGAATCGGTGTAACCGGCACAATGGGAAATATTGACCCAGCCAATCCGAATGCCTCTGTTCCGGGTCAGGTCTATTTTGCAATTAAAATTCATGATACCGTTTCATCTTACTATGTTGAATTAGAGCCACAGCCGACCAGACTCGCCTATAAACTTGCTGTGGCAAAAGAAGTATATGATAAATTAATCGAAAAACTGGAAAGTTAAAGTCAAACAGGCAGTGTCCATACCTTTAGACACTGCCTGTTTGACTCATTTCTTCAAAATTTGTTCTATCGTACTCAACTCAAGTATCCTCATGTGTGCCAAACAATTTCTCGCATTTCTATAATTCTCAAGTTCCATATACTCTTTCTCTGATATTTTCAGACTGCTTTTTCCAATCAGATAATACAAAACTCCAATCTCAACTTCTTCCGGTTCATTAATACTCTGACCATATCCATTCCGAATCGGCAGTTCTCTTGTAATAATTCCCCTATAAGATGAAATCATGCGCTTTCTATATTTTTCAATTAAAGGAAATACTGTCTTTAATTGAACTTCCCATATCAGACTTTCCATTTCTTTTTCCGTTTTATCAAATTGATATTCTTCACCGTTACTTCTTACATCCGTTTCTATAATGCTTTTAATTGTCTGATACGGATTTTTCAAAAATTCCATTCCCTTTTCTACACATTCGGCACACAGCTCCACATCCTCACTGCAAAGGATAGAAACCAGTTCAGCCAAATAAGGTCTTAGGTACTCCTTACAATTTGTTTCAGATGCCGCCAGCGCACAAAACGCATATTTATCATAATCTCCGATATTCTGATTAAAGGCAATTGTTTTAATCCCCTTTTTTGCCTTTCTTTCCATCCCCTCCTCATTTATTTCCAGAATAAATATTGCCGGAGTTTTATTTACAACATTTTTATTGTATTCTTCTATAAATTCAAGCCATTCTTCACATTTTTCTTTTGATACATCTGATATCCAGATGTATCTATCATTTAATACTGTTTCCTGACATGCTCCCAAAAACTGAGCGTAGCTCATTCCATATCGATATTTCAATCGAATTTCTTTTTTACAATAGTTCGTAAGAAGATATTCTCCCGGTTCTTCCTTTGGACATGAAATTTTCTGAAATGCATTTTTCGGATTTTCTAACTGCAGACGTTCTCCAATCATTTCAATCAATGTCTCTTTCCACGGAACAGAAGCCGGCAGAGAGAGGAGCATACTGCTCCCCTTAACTGCTGTCTCTACAATATCTTCAAAAAATTTATGGGCTTTTGTAATATGATTCCACCAGACCTTGTCCACGTTTAATCCTCCATGTATTTTTCAAGTTTATCGTTAATCTCCTGAATTGTTCCCATCATCTGACAGAAATTATAGCGGGTAAAACGATATCTTCCATCTTCCGTATACTGCAGCACATTTAATTCTCTCATTTCTTCCATAAGCGCAGAGATTTTTTCCGTATCCAGGGTTGCAATTTTCTTAATGTAAAATCCATTCGCAATCTCTTTCACATCATCTACACTACATCCATTTTGAGATTTTTCCTGGTAATAATGATAAGCCACCAACAGTGCAATAATGTTATAATAATCATCATCGCCTACGCCCAGTGTAATATCAAATTTCTTTTTAATCTCCTGAAGCAGAGTTTTGTCCGCTAGAACTTTTTTCACAAGGTCTTTCTGAACAAGATAAGGCGGTGTACTGTCCTCTGTATAATTTGCATAGTCTCTCTGTACTGCTTCAATTAATTTCTGACAATACAATTGAATCAGACCCGGGAAATAATTGGTTGTGCCAAAAATTGTAGAAACCAGCACTTCTGTTTCATTATCTTTTGGAAAACGAAATCCCAGATAGGAAAGTGGAATTTCCAGCAGTTCTCTTGCTTCAATTACTTTAAACGGTTTTACTGTTAAGGACTGAAGCTGCGGAAGTACCGAGTTATTTTCTAATGCAGCCTTACGCTTATATCTGATAATATTACGCAGACCGGCAACCACAAACTTAAACCGTTTCTCTCCAATACTCTGAATGTCTTTTAATTCATCAAATGGCTGATATCTGATTGCTTCACAGCTTTCAATAAACGCATCTCCCTCATCCAGCATCAACAGGAAATATGGAATCGGGTCTTCTTTATCATTTAAACGCTTCTTAATATTTCTCGCTAATTCATGCCAGTCATCCGTCGTATATTCTTCTTTAAAGAATCCTTCATCGTATAAAGTTTCCGAAACTTTTTTGGCTGCCGCTTTATAGTCCAGATATTTAATATCAACCAAAATAGCACGGTCTCCATTTTCATTTTTATCAATATCTTTTCTGGCCATCTTCAGTAAAGCAGATTTACCTAACTGTCGTCCTCCATATACCAGATTGACACCTTTCGCCTCTTCAATTTTCTGAAGTTCAAATTTTCTTCCAATAAACATTTCCGGTGGCATAACATCCCCTGAATTTACTACATAAGGCTGATAAGAAGCAAATGGCATAATAATCGACATCAACATTCGATTGATTGCAGTTTCATTATAATGTTTCGCCAGATAGCTAAGTGCAACTCTGTCAATTACAGCAAAAACTTTTCCTGTCGTATGCATCTTTGCTTTTCTTGCCAAAGTTCGTCTGTCTGACTGTGTAAGGGCATAATCTAAAATCACCAAAGTATTTCTTGCATTTCCGATTTCCTTAAACGTATCAACTAAGCGGTCTGCATCTGTCTTACCAAACAGACAAACAACTCGAAATCCATTTTTTTCCGCTTCTGAACCAAATACACTGATTGGATGTTTATAATTACTTTTTCTGCCATTTAAAGGCGTTTTTAATACGACAAAAAAATTCTTAATCTTTTCATTAACCGACAGTTCTTCTGTGATGCGCTCCACCTGAAAACCAAGTGAAATTAAAAGTTCTTTCAACATTTCTGCACTTACATTTGTAATCCCTTTTGGCCAATGTTCTATCAGTCGTTTCCCACCTTTTGTATCTTTGTTGGTAAAAAGTTTTGAATTATCTGCCAAAACCTTTAAAGTCACTCCTGGTTTTGCCGTTTTGCTGTAAATGCTTCCATACTCATCCCAGAAATCTTCCAGATAATCTTCACTTTCAAAATCAAACTCCCAATTTAAGTCGTTGGTCATAATACGATTTAATAAATCTTCTGCTGCTGCATAGTTTTGTTGTTCAATTCGCTCCTTGATTTGTCCAACAGCTTTTGCAATCTCTTTTTCTTCCTTCCATAACGGATTTTTTTCCAGATAAACCGCCAGATTTTTTTGTAAATCTACCGCTCTTTCCTGTGCGTCTTTTTTGATTTTTTCTTTAAATGCTTCAAGAATTTTTGCAAAAAATCCATAGTTTTTTGTGTCTGCACACCATTTATACCATGATTCCATAATCTGAATCATAATTTCTTTGCTGTCCTCTACAACATTATTAATCTGACCATAACTTTGAGCCAGCTCAACATCTGCAATAAATTCTTCCTTTTTGTTTTCTGCATCCTTTTCAACAAATTCAACTGCTTTTTCTACGTTGTATTTTTCTTCAGAAAAATCTTCCGGCTCAATATTCCAGCGGTTGACATATTCTAAAATAAGCTCTGCTTCTCCATAATCATCTTCTCCACAAAAGATTTCATCCAGACGTTCTTTCCACTCTTTTTCCGACTCTGAATAATGTTTCATAATTCTCAAAGCAGTCGAAAATTCAGGAAGCTCTAATACATCATCTAAAATTGGCATAAAGTTTTCATCTAATAAAACTTTATCATTTCTTAAAAATCCCACATAATAATACTTATATCTGCCTTCTTGATAAGTTCCTTCCAGTCTCTCTTTCAACTCACTCAATGTTTCAGCCAAGACAGCTTTTCCTGATGACTCTTCTAAATTATCTTCCTGCACTGTTTCCAATTGTACTATTACATCAGAAATTTTTTCCAATAAAACAGTTCTTAACTTTTTATATTCGCCAAACACTGCATCCTGAGCATCTGTCGTAGAAGCTTTCATTAAAGAAACATATCTGCAAAGAATGTTTACTATTTTGCTCTCTTTCTTATACAAATTCATTCTTAAACTGCTCATTAAATCAGAAGTTCTCTTCACAGAATTCAGATTCTGTGCAGCTAGCTCCCAATATTCAGTTAACACTTTATTTAACTTTTCCGTATCTAAATTTTCTTCTGAAATCTCTGCGTCATTTTTAATAAACGTTTCTCTCAAATAATCCTCAAGAACTTCTAAAAATTCTCTGTCATCCTCTTTTACAATTCTAAGGTACTCACATAAATCCTTTAATAATAATTTTTCTGTTTCAATAAATCTTCGATGTGATGCACTTTCCTTAAAATTACCACTGCTGAAATTCTCATAATACTGTCGGGCTTCCCGTTTAATTTCTTCCAGAGTTCTTTCCCAGTCTGCTCTTTCCTTTGCTCGATAATCTGCATACCGGTCTAACCCTCTGTTATATTTCTTCTTAAATTCCATCAACGTATAAAGGATTTCCTCAAGAACCGGATTTTTTGCCAAAATACGATTTTCTACGAGCATTGATTGAAGCTGCTGCAGCGAATAATCGTAACTAAACTGGTCTAAGAAATAATTTCTAAGTGTAGCAGAAATAACATAATAATCAGAAATTGGTGCTCCATCATAATAATAAACATTAAAAAGAGTATCTGAATTATAAGTACAATTTTCTAGTGGGTCGTTTACAGCATACGCTAACTGCTGATAAACAGATTCATACTCCGGAATATCTTTTGATAATGCCTTCAGATACGCCGACGCAATATAGAATTTTTTATTTTTCAGCATTTCTTCATAATTACGTTTTAACGCAGATTTATCCTCTTCTGATAAACTCTTATGCTGTTTCGGTGCAATCTTTAACTCTAACACTTCCGGCTTTTCTGGACTTTCTGATTCTTCTGGTATTTCCGGTTCTTCTGGTATTTCTTCCGGCTCTATCTTTTCTTCAGAATGTTCTACATCTGACTCTGATTCCAGTTCTATTTTTTCATCTGTTTTCTCCAACTCCGGCTTAGAAAAATCAACTTCAAGTTCTTTATCTTCTTCATCCGTATTTAAATCAAATGCCCCTTTTTTGTCATATCCATAGTACCAGATTTGTTTCGGATGTACTTCATCTAGTTCTTCTCTTAACCATTCTGCCACTTTTTTTGCATCTTCTACCGTTCGACCTGTTACAATCAGTGTATCATTTTCTTTTACCTGTCCCTTTAACATTTCAGCAAGCTCTTTAAACTCTTCCGGGTTTTCCGTAACAATTCCTGCAAACCAGTTCGTTTCTTTTTCATCAAAATCAGAATATCCCCTTATAAAATGGTCTGTTCCCAAGTGTGAATAACTCACTTCAAACTTATAATCCGGTACAAATTCTGTCTGCTTTTTCACTGTTTCTAATGCCAGGATTCTAGCCATTGCAGAATCAGCAGTATCCTTAATTTTCTCTCCCTTTTCATTCAAACCAGATACTTTATTTTTTATACAACGATTAATAAATCCTAATGATTCTTTTGTCTGGAAAATTTTTTCTCCTCTTGAAGAAAGCACATAAAATGCGCCCATTCCCGTAACAATATACTTATTAAGGTAGCCCTGCATATATAATTTTTCAGTTGCGTGTTCCAGATTTTCAGTTTTTAATCCTTTCTCTACAGCCACGCTTTCTATCGTATAACCACACGAATCCAATGCTTCTACCAGACACGCTATTTTTTCTTTTATGAACTGCTTAAAAATAATTTTTTTAAATTTCTCCACACTAAATCTTGCGTCAGATTTACTGCTCTTTAAAACTCGTAAATCAGAAGGGATTTCTTTTACCATTAATTCCTGATATCTTGAAATATTCTCTTCTGTCACAGATGCTTCATTTTCATCTTCTATCTCTTCCGTTACAGCTATTTCGATTTCATGCTCTGCTTCTTCTGTGACAACTGTTTCATTTTCACTCTCTGTTTCTTCCGCAACAACTATCTCATTTTCACTCTCCGCTTCTTCTATTACAGCCGTTTCCCCCTCTATTTCTTCCGTGACAGTTACTTCACTTTCTACTTCTTCTGTATCAGCTGATTCACTTTCATCCTCTATTTCCTGCACTATTTCTGACACATTTTCAGTTTCTGCTTTTTCTTCCACAAGAATCGTCTTGAATTGAATTTCTTCCAGAATTTCTTCTTCAAAATAAGAAGCCAGTTTATACATCAATTTAAATTTGGATCTTTCATCAGACTCCTTGTATGCTTCTAATAACATTAAATATGGACCAATTTCTCTTTCAAGCATTTCTCTGTCTGATTCTTCGATTTTTACCTTCTCTAAATCCGATTTTTTCTTACCAAGAATTTTCGCAACCTCTGCACTTTCAGAACTAAGATTCATAAAAAAGCTGACTGCCTCTTTATACTTGCTTTTCTCTTCTTCTTTTTTCTGTAATGCACTCAGTTTTTCCTCTAAAATATAAATCTGTGCCCCTTCACAATTCTCATCTATTTCACAATATTTTTCTGAAAAGTCTTTTTGAAGTTTTAAAACACACTCTAATTGTTCCCTGATTTTTTCTCCCAGACTCTCCGAAAAAAACTCTCCGTTAGAACTATTGTTCCTAAATAATTCTATGTCTTCATCAAGCTTTGCTCTGGCATTTTTTATTTCTTTTAAGGTCTGTTGAAGGTTCTTTATTAACTCTAATTTTGCCATTTGCTCTCGTTCCTTTCTTTTGATTCTTTTGTACTTTCCACACGCTTTTACTAATGTCTTAATTATACATCATTCCATAGACAATATCTTGTATTTCTATGCTTTTATTAAATCATATTTGGAGAATTTCATCCTGACCAGATTGATTTCATTTTGAAACTTTGTCTCATTAGAATTATAGCTTCAATCAATATGATGTCATTCACCTTGACATTCAGTGGTGTATCGAACGGCAGGCAGTATTGAAAATATAGCTCCATTTATTATAAAAAACACCTTAAAAGAATTGGAAGTAAACCTACAAAGTTTATCCAGCTTGCATTTTATAACTTCCACGGTAGCCTCTACTTCTTTGTGTAAAGCGGACATTCTCTTATCTATAGTCTTCAAAGTGGCTTAGAATTCCAGATACCGTCTTTTTCAGAAAATCTTTCTTTCCCAGTTGTTGTTTCCAGTTGTTTTCCGTGTAATTGCCGGTAAGCACGAGGTCCGCTGCCATAATATTTTTCAAAGGTGGCTGCAAAGTGTTGTCTGCTGTTATAACCGGTATGAAATGCGATATCAGTAATCGTTAAAGAACTGTTGATTAGCAAAAATGCTGCCTGCTCCAGTCGTTTTCGATTAATGTAGTCTGTAATTGTACAGTGCATTTGTCTGGAAAATAGAGATTGCAAATAAGATTTATTGATTCCTGCATATCGAGCAATCTCAGGAATTCGAAGTTCTTCTGTTAAGTTTTTACGAATATAATCACAGGCTTTTTTTAAATAAAGAGCTCCGGTTGTGGATTGGCCTTGATAAAGACATCTTGAGAGTTCTAACAACATCCGAAAAAAAAGCAGACAAATCAAATAATCGGAATCAAATTTCTGAAGATGTTTTTGACGCTGAAGACGTAAATCATCCAAAGAAAGTGTCAACTCTAATTGAGAAATCAAATCTTTTAAAGAGTATCCCAGATTATAAATATCTGTTCCAGTTAAATGAGAGCAGGAATCTTTGCAAAGTTTCAGGAATAAATCACTCTCCTTTATAAGTTCAGATAAATTGATTTTTGTTCTTTCTTCCTGACAGGAAAATTCCAAATTCAGCATGGAACAAAATTGGTCTTCTTCAATAAATAATCGGTGTGGAAGATTTGCATCAATAAAAATGAATTGATGAGCTTCTAAAAGGTGCTTCTCTTTTTCAATAAATACTTCACAGCAACCTTTGGTCACATACATGATTTCAAAACTTGGATGAGAATGAAGGTTCATCTTATAATCACTAAGAGAAAGTGCATAAAAAGCAGTGAGTGAAATGTATGGTTTTGATGGATAATACAAATTCATGATAAAAATTCTCCTTAAATAAAATACGGTAATATCTTGCATTTTTTAATGAAATCAACAATAGTTTACACCTTAAAAAAATGCTTTGTCTATAATGAATTCATAGATAAGAACGATAGAAACAGGAGGTTTTATTTATGAGTTTTAAAATAGCATTTATCGGAGCAGGAAGTCTTGTATTTGCAAGAACACTTTTTACAGATATTATGTCTGTACCGGAGCTTAGAAAAGCAGAAATTTCTTTCACAGATATCAACCCGGATAATCTGGAAAAAACAAGAGCACTTTGCCAGAGAGACCTTGATGCAAACCAAATTCCGGTTACAATTCAGGCGACAACAAACAGAAGAGATGCATTTAAAGATGCGCGTTATATTATAAACTGTGTTCGTATCGGAGGACTGGAAGGATTTGAAACAGACATCGAAATCCCATTAAAATATGGAGTAGACCAGTGTGTTGGTGATACATTATGTACAGGTGGAATTATGTACGGACAGCGTGTAATTGCTGCAATGCTGGATTTCTGTAAAGATATTCGTGAAGTTGCAGAACCTGGCGCAATTATGTTGAACTATTCCAATCCAAATGCAATGGCAACCTGGGCATGTAATAAATATGGAAAAGTAAGAACCATCGGATTATGCCATGGAGAAATTCACGGAGAGATGCAGATTGCAGAAGTACTGGGAATTCCGAGAGAAGAACTGGATATTACCTGTGCCGGAATCAATCATCAGACCTGGTATATTTCTGTGAAACATCATGGAGAAGAATTGTTAGACAAGATTCTTCCTGGATTTGAAGCACATGAAAAATTCAGAGAAGAAGAAAAAGTAAGAATTGATATCTTAAAACGTTTTGGATATTATTCAACCGAATCAAATGGTCATCTTTCTGAATATGTTGCATGGTATCGAAAACGTCCGGATGAAATCAGGGACTGGATTAATCT
>OJNH01002454.1_pt1 | contig 12952 bp, 8 predicted proteins | sample 1597361 | NCBI WGS metagenome assembly OJNH01 (sample SAMEA2452136, study PRJEB22498) | human gut metagenome | biome: human feces; feature: human gut; material: feces | place: Australia | collected 2012
CTTTGCCGAATTAAAAATCCCCTGTGCGGCTCTGTACATAAGCTCCGCCGAAGGAGTATGCTCCGCAATCGTCCTTACGTCGCTTTTTCTCATATTTTCAACCGAAACGACCTGAACAAATTCCATCTTATATTCCTCCGCTTTCTGAAATTTCCATAGCCTTATCCGCCGTTTGCGGCATTGTAAGCCGTCATAACAGCACTTTCATCCATATTACAACCGAGCAAAAACAACGGTGTTTCCTTAAAGAACTCATCAAGCAATTCAAGCAGCTTTTCCATTCTGCTCCGCTCAACATCAATAACCGTTGCCTCAAGTAACTGTTTCATAACCTGTGACGGCAACACCCTGACTGCCGTGTTCTCTTCTGCTCTCTGAAGAATGTACACAGCCTTAACGGGTGCTTTTGTATTTGTTCCTATGTCAGCTTTCCCCATCCACGGAGTTCCGTAAATATAAAATTTTCCGTCACATTTTCGTATAACCGGCTTGTCATCGTTAATCATCGTCACCCTGTTGCCAAAATGCCTTCGCCACAGAGCCGTGTGGGTAGACTTGCCCGTTCCGCTGACTGCCGAAAAAACATAGCCCTCGCCGTCAAGCTCAAGACAGGACGAATGAAAAAAGAATCCGTCAAATCCGTCAAGCACGGCGTTGCAGAATTTTGAGAGTATCAGAACATCCTCCGCACCTTGTTCGCTGAGGTTGTCGGAAAGCCTGAGACGCTCACGGATTTCGTCATCCGAAACCGATATCGCAATGTCGGTCTTTCCCGATTCATTCGACTTAACGGCATAGCTTTCAAGCCGTTTCCTGCATATTTTAAATTTTGGATTAACTTCAACATTCAAATCAGCTATTCTGTATATCGGCATATCTGCTCCGCTAAATACTATAATGAAATATTGTAACACAAATTAATGTTTTTTGCTACGGCGAAATGAATAAATATTATTTTACCTTTTAGTGCAAGTTGTTCAATCGCACAGCTTTAAAGGCAAATATTGCACAATACAAGCCGTGTTATTTTGTAACAATGCACATACAGCTTATTTTTTATTCACTTTAAAGCCTGTAAAAAAAGCATTATTTTACGACTTTTTCAATTTTGTTTACTTTACCTGTCCGACTTATTTTTTTGCATACTCTTCAAGGTATGCTCTTTCATAAATTCAAATATCCTGTGCGTAACCGTTCCTATAAGAATCGGAATGAATATTCCTGCGGCAAGGTAGATTATGCAGTAAAAATTTAAGCCGTTCGGACGATAAATATACCAGATTGTTGACTTGAGTTTTAAAATATCGAAATCTTTGAACAGCGGTGTAATTACACTCAATCCCCAGAACGCCCATTTTACAATCATAAAGGCAAAAATGTGGTGAATCATAATGCTGTAGGTATTGTCCGAAATCATCCTGACAAGCTTTTTGTTCTTGATAATCGGAGTAATCAGCTTTGCAACCCTCAGCCAGAACGCAATGCCCGTGATTGCGGTTACATAAGGAATGACGCAGCCGTTGTCAAACTTCACACACTTTGACGGAGTGTATTCAAGATTTTCACAGAATGTGAGGAGAAGAAGCTGAACTCCGAAAACGATTGCAAAATATGCAACGCTGTTGAGATTATCGTGTTTCTCAAGCTTTTCGTGATAAAATCTGCCAAACTCAAAACACGGCAGAAAAAACATTGACCTGAACAATAACAGCAACGCACCATTTGGGGCAGGATTCCAAATGCAGTATTGCACACCGAAAATTCCGATTGCAAGATACACGGCAAGAATGACATACTCGTTGCCCCTGTGAACCTTTTTAAGCAATTTGCGAAACAGTATGTTAAAAACATAAACACAGAACAGCGGATACACAAACCACGAACCGAGGTTGTAGGCAAAACTTTCGCCGTCAATAAACGGCATAACAAAAAGGTTGTACAGATCAAATTTGCCCTGAGCAATCGTATAGCCGACCTGAGTAAGTGCGAATGCAATTATTCCGTAAACAATGTTCCATAGATACGCAGGAATCAACAAGCGTTTTGTCCGTCCCCATATATATTTGAAAATATGTTCCTCGTGCTTTTCCTTGTAAAAATAACCCGAAATGAAAACGAACAAGGCGAGATTGTACGAATACTTCGGAAACCAATCATACATCAGCGACACGCCGCCGTTGTAGCAATGCCCCGAAACTATGATAATAATGCCGATTGCCGACAAAATTTTAAAAGTAAAATTAATGTTTCCGTCATCGCCGAGCCTTTTGTTTTCAGCTGTGACACTGTTTTGTTTAAGTGCAGATTTACTGCGTGTTTCGTTCTTTCCCATAATTTCCTCTCATCTGTATTTGTTGCAATTTAAAAATTCCGCAAATTCACACGGTAATTGTAACACAAAAGCAATCTGCAATCAATATATCAAATTCACCGTGCAAAACACATATAAATCATTATTTTACACAATCTCACTTTTGTTTTAACAGGCATTTAAATCTTTTATTTGCATCTGTTCCGCCACATAATTGTACACATACCCGCTAAAAAAGCTAAGATTAAAATGTAAATAAATTCAGTCAAAAAGCCGGACAAAGCATAAAATAAAAAAATATGCAAAAAACTATTGACACAACCTTTACATAATGCTATAATAATAAAGCTGTAGAAAACAGCGGAGTTGTATGTCGCGGGATAGAGCAGCTCGGTAGCTCGTCGGGCTCATAACCCGAAGGTCGTCGGTTCAAATCCGGCTCCCGCAACCATTCAATAAGCACTAACCATAATGGTTAGTGCTTATTTTTATTTCTGATACTTCTGAAATTTTTATTATCTCCATAACACACCGGCCTGAGCATTGTTACTTGACGCTCAGGCTGATTTTTTTATTACTTATTATGTTTTAATGCGTATCTTCAATGCAGTACACAAAGTTTGTGAGGTTCATATTATCGTCAAAGGTGAAAGTTACATATCCGTCTTTCCGCTTATAGGTAACATCGCCGTGGGTTATGTTATTGTACATTGGCTCGCCGAGTTCGGCATAGACATCGTCATAGGTGCTGTTGCCGTTGATTTCGCCAAAACCGATGTTTGAATTGGCAAGGTTGCCTGATGAGTAATCAACCGTAATGCTGTAAATTTTATTTGTTTCGGCGGTGACCATAACATTCATACCACTGTAGTAATGAATATACCACTTGTCCGACGCTAAAAACGGATCTGAAATTTCTTCGCCAAAAGCATTTTTTACATCGTCAAAATCAGCGTTCAAAAAATTATTGCTCTCAACATCAAGCATTGAACTTTCGGACTTTTTAAGATAAAACTTTCCGCCTATATCCCACATTGATTCGTTGTTCTGATTTGTGACCGTGTTTTCAATATAGATTTCGCCGTCGGAAAACTTGATTTTACCCGTACCGCTGTTCTGCCAGCCGTCATCATCAAACGAAAAAGTTCCTATTCCGTCAATTACCTTTGTTGTCACATTGCTTATTCTCGCAATTCGGTTTTGCGGTGCAGACGAGGTCTTTGTAAAAGTAAATCTCACAACATCGTCTTTGACGGAAATTATCTCAAGAATATTGCCGCCGTTTTGAGTTGCGGTTGAAATATCGCTGTCTTTATCGCACCATATTCCGACATATTTTGAATAATCCGAGGTTTTATTTTCAGCCGTTGTCGTGACCGCAGTTGTCGGAACAGTTGTTGCATGTGTGGTAACATTATCCGATTTGCCGCCAAAAATCGTGCTGTTCAAAATTACAATCACCGCAATTACAACGAGCAAAACTATTGCCGCTGAAACGGCAATAATAATCGGCTTTTTCTTTTTCACCTTAATTTCTCCGCCTGTTGTAACATCAATCAGCTTTGTCATACAGTACGGACAAAATGTTGATTCAATCGGAAGTTCCTTACCGCAATTCCTACAAAATTTTGTATCCCTGCTCATAACAGCTCACCTCTTTTATATATTTTAAAACAAAAAGCAACGCAATGCAATACGCACTGCGTTGTTTTCGGTTATTCAACTCTGAACGATGAAAGTACATCATCCGTTTCAGCTCTGGCATCAACCATTCGCTGATTTGCGTATTCGTCCTCCAACATTCCGAAGCCTGTTGGATGAATGTACATAAAATACTTACCGTCCTTACTTCCGAGTCTGCGTGAATCTATGCTGACCGTTCCGTCATATGTCCAGTCAATAGCGAATAAAAATCCGTCCGAGCCTGTTTCAGGATGTTCGTGATTATACGATTCATAAAAAGTAACCTTATCACCATCAACCTCATATGTATAATCCTCGGGAACTTCAATTGAAAAGCCGTTAAAATAGCATCTTCCGCCACCGTTTGAGTTACTTTCGCCATCATCTTTCGATGTTTCGGTCTCGGTCGGCTTGGCTGTTGTAGGCTCAATTGTAGTAGACTTTGCCGTTGTTGGAACATCTGTAGTCGGTTCAACAGTTGTAGGTTCTGCTGTTATCGAAATTTCCGTTGTAACCTGTTGGGTGGTTGCTTTAACAGTCTGCTCGGCATTATTATTGCCGAAGATTTTCGGCACAAAAACAATTGCGCATACAGCCAACACAATCGCAATTGCCGATACAACAGAAATTATGACGACTAATTTTTTCTTTGACTTTTTATCCAACTTTATATCAGTCGATTTTTCATTAACCGAGGTCATCGGCAAAGGCTTTATCTCTGCACCGCAATGTTCGCAAAACCTGTCGCTGTTTTTAATCTGATTTCCGCATTTTTCGCAAAATCTCGTATTATTCTTGTTATCCATTTAGTCTCACCTCTTCTACATTTTAAAGCAAAAAGCAACGCAATGCAATACGCACTGCGTTGCAACTTTCATTTTATATGCTACTCAACATATTTTTCCTCATAATTTCTAATGAAATTAACATTATACTTTTCAACATCATTGAGCATATCCTCGGTGAAATCTTCGGGTTCAATCGTTCCCACATACCACCATTTATCGTCAAAATAATCTTGTATGTAGTCCGTATTGAATCTTCGTCCTGCTCGGGCATAAATTTCATTTCGTGCGAGTTCAAGCTCATCTGCATCAAGTCCTGCCAAATCGGAATTTGTAAGCTTTCGTGTGCCACTGTCCGGCAATATGTACTCATCGTCATAATAATCATCGTAATCATTATAATCATCATACGAACTGTCTGACTTGTCGGATTTTGCAGTTGTGGGTTCGGCTGCAGAATAATTTGTATCCAAATAAACTATATTGGATTTTTCAGACATCTCATTAATAAATTTATCAGAAGCGGCTAATAAGTAAAGCGTTAATATATCTCCAGGTGTTTTATAACTAAAACATATGTTGTTATATACAGACAATGTATTTTGATCATTTGCAACTTTATTGAGTGATTCATTAAGTAAATTGGCCGCATCTTCTAACGAAACATTACACATAATTGCAATGCAAAGTGTAGCGTTAGTCTTTAATGAAGTATCCGACAATATTGCTGATACATTCATAATTTTTCCGCTGTATTGCTCGGTACCTATCACAATGTTCATCCTTGATAAATCTTTAGGAGTATAAAGTTTCGTAGCTGTATTGGTTCGTTCCTGATTACCGTTATCAATATCGTAATTTGATACATCGGATAATATATCGACCGCCTGTTCGACATTATCATATTTATTGCTGTCGCTTTCTGATGATGACAACCGTGATACACAAATACTTTTATACTTTTTCCAAAAGCCGTAGAAATCATATTTAACTCTTGCACCCGTATCATTTGATGATTCTTCAACAACGCTTTCGTTTAGCGGTACAATGCCTTCTTCAACCGTTGTCGGTTCGGTTAAACTGCTTTCCGATTTGGTTTTGGTATCGGAATGACTGCTGTTATTTAAAGGAAACAAAACCAACGCAAGTATTCCTGCAAACACAAGTACAAAAGCTCCAAATACTATGCCTGCAATTTTCCATTGCTTTTTCAGCTTTTCTTTTTGCTCGTTTTTTGGTTCATTCAGGCTGACTGTTTCGGCTGTTTCGGAATCTTCAACAGCCGAGCAGTCTTCACCGCAGTTTTCACAATATCTGTCATTTTCATTTAGCAGAAATCCACATTTTGGGCAACGCCTCATTTTTAATCCTCCCCAATGCAAATTATCTATAAACTTTTCCTGTTTGCTTTGTGCCGCAGTTTGGGCAGAAATCCGCATCTTCGCTTATTTCTGTTCCGCAAATTTTGCAAAACCTCTGACTGCTTGTATTGTCAACACCGATTTCTCCATTGGCAACATCAACAGGCTCGCCTTTTGACAACTGATACTCAAGCAATTTGGCAGTAGCTTTTGTGTGCTGGGTAATACTTGCTAACGCACCTATAAGTAACGCAACAACATGATAAATACAATATTCTATAAAAGCACAAATTGCGGCATCAATCAGATTAATAAAGAATGTTCCGAAATTAAATTTATATTTCACTTCGCCGTAATATGATGCACCGTCAGGTTCAAAACCTACAATAATTGAAGTAATAATTCCTATTATAATCAAAATTACAAAAAGAATCATACCAAGAGTTTCTACACCGGAACACCAACTCCATAATTCGCTTATCACTTTATCGGTTTTTACGCTGTCTTCAACCGACACGGGACTTTTATGCTTTGCCGTTTCTCTGAACATATTTGCCACTGTTCTTCCTCCTTAAATAAGTACCTCTTGTTATTCAAACCGAAAAGTATTTTTGATTGCAAGATCCATATCTTTTTTTGAGTTCTGATATTTTTGACTTGCTGTTTTGTCGGTAACATCGCCGACACCTGCACCTAACGGATACTGATAAACAATTTTTGTTCTGTTTGCGTAACCCAAAGAATATTCCTTTGATGTTGAGTAGCGACCCGAATATGTTACCCACATCAATGTTCCGCTGCCGTATTTATTTCTGTTGTATTTGTCAACAAATGTAACGCAATCATCACCGTACACTACCTGACAGCTGTCGGGAACAACCACTGAAAAATTGCAAACTCTTACTCGGTAGGAATTAACATATAGTTTTTGTCTTGTTCCGTTGATAACCGTAACCTTACAAGTAGCCTTTTTGCCGTTGGCTGTTGTTGCGGTAATTGTTGCCGTACCTGCACCCTTGGCGGTAACTTTTCCGCCCGAAACAGTTGCAACATTCTTATTGCTTGATGACCATGTTACGGTACTTGACGAGCCTGCGGAAAGTGTGTATTTGAGTGTAACGCTTTCTTTTTTGCCAAGATAAGCCGAGGTTTTGTTCAGCTTGATTGAAGTCGGACCGTTTGATACATACTTTTTAGACCAACCTTTTGAATTGTAACCGCTCACGGTGTTGCCGTTCTTATCAATGCAACGGATCGTATAGGTTTCGGTTCTGCCTGATTTCACGGCAGTATCGGTATAAGTTGTCGCAGTTGTATCCTTAAATCTCTTCCAGCCCGAAGAGGTTTTGTGATAAAGTCGGTAGCCGTAAACACCTGCGATTTTATTCCAAGTCAGTTTTATGCCGCCCGAGGTGTTTTCAAGCTTCGAAATTGTCGGAGCAACGGGAGTGTATTTTTGGGACCAGCCTTTTGAATTGAAACCGCTGACGGTGTTGCCGTTCTTGTCAATGCAACGGATTGTGTATGTTTCGGTTTTATTCGGTACTACTCCCGAATCGGTGAACGATGTGGCTGTTGTGTCTTTAAAGCGTTTCCAACCACCCGATGCAGGCTTGTAATAAAGTCTGTAGCCATAAGCGCCGTCAACCTTGTTCCACGAAATTTTGATACCGCCCGATGTGGTGGTAAGGCTTGTGATTGTCGGCACAATATCAAAATATTTATTAACCGTACCCGAATAGTTGCCGATGAACTGAATCTTCACGGAATATCTTCCGACATTTACGCTGTTTGTCGGGTAAATAACCTTGTAATCCTTGCCTTCAACAAGCTTGTTATCCTTACTGTTCTTGACGGTTACACTCGGTGTAATGTTATTTCCGCTGTATGTAAACACCGTTGAAGAAAGGTTCACACTTGCTATTCTGTATATTTTGCTGTTTGAAGACGAATAGCCGCAAGCTGTGCATTTTTTAGTAATTGAACCGTCTGCACTTGTTGTAGCAGGTGTTACATACTGCTTGTATGAATGTGCAAGCTTGTTGATTGTTTCTGTTTTTGTTGCACCGCAGGTTGTGCATGTATATTTTCTGACACCTGTTGCTGTACAAGTCGGCTGTTTTGTAACAACAGATGTGTAAGTATGTTCGTGGCGCTTTGTCAAATCATACGGATTTATACTGTACAATTTCGGTGAAGAATTGTCGGAAACATACCATTTAACCGTACCGTCACTACACATAACAGGCTGACAATCCGAAAGTCTGACGGGCAATGTTGCCGATGCAACTGTATTTGCACTCGAATCAACTGTCTTTGCCTTTGTTGTAACCTTATTTGTTGAGGAATTGTACTCCTCCCACATAACGAGGAAAAGATTTTCATTAATCTTAACAAGCTGAGGCGTGCGACAGCTTACTTTTGTACCCGATTTATAGCTTGTAAGTGCAATGTTATTTGTTTTGTTAAAATACTTGTCGGTAACGCTGATGTAAGCATTTCTGCTTTTGCAAGAAGATGAAATATCCTTTGTATATGCAATAAGACAATTTCCGCTGCCAACTTCAAATCCACCGATTGACGCACCCGTGTAGTTTCCGGAGTGAATATCAAATTTCAGCGGAATTGTAACCGCAACATTTGTTGAGGAACTGTTTTTGTTGTATCTTGAAAGTGTAATTCCGTTAACAGAAAGATACTGCCCGCTCATACTCATATTGTTTGACTCGGAGTGATCTACCCTGTAAATATAAGTTCCGTCAGTTTTGATGAACTGATTAAACGAGTGGCTGACATATCCGTCCTGAAGATTTGACACCTCATACATTGAATCGGTGGTTTTCATTGTACTTTCATCAACGGTAAACAGCATATTTGCCTGATGATTCAATTTGTTTGAATCTGCATACATTTCGTGGCAGGTATAAACATAAAGCTTGCCGTCAAGTTCAATCATGCGAAGTGAACCTGCATCAAAAGGTACTGTGGTGTTTGAGCCGTAAATTTTGCAGTCGCTGATTTTTGACCAGCTTTTTGAATATTTTACAATTCTTACAATTTCTGCGGAATCCTTTTCGCTTTTGTTCTGCTGACCGAAAACAATATAATTGTTATTCTTGCCCGAGAAATAACCGCCGTAAATCGGAAGCTCCTTTTTGACGGTTGATTTTGAAACCAAGGTTTTTCCGTTTGCGGAATACTTTTCAACAAGAACGCCGTTTGATGTGCTTTCAACCCTTGTAAGCGTTTTGTCGCTGTTTTCGGTAAGATTTGATTTTACTACCGATGACCAGGTGTAATAATCGTTTGCCGAAATATTACTTGATGATGCACCGCTTAATTTAACCTCGCCGCTGTCGGGATTGTTTGCTTTATTCTGAACCGTAACCTTACAGGTTGCAACAATTCCGTTTTCGCTTTTTGCCGTAATTGTTGCAGAGCCTGCTTTGTTGCCGTAAACCTTGCCGTCCTTTGTAACAGACGCAACGGGGTTATTGTTGCTTGACCATGTAAATGAAATATCAAGAACCGAATCACTTGTTGCCTTGAGCGAAAGGCTCTCGCCGACTTTAATTGTGGCAGAAGTCCTTGACAATGTGATTTTAGTAGGATATGCCCATTTCAGATTTTCAACATAAAAATTTTCGTCTGTATCCTTTTCAATAACAAGTACGCTGTCGCCGTAGTTATACATTGCAAAAACAGGATAAGCTGTTTTGAAGGTTGATTTTTTATTGCCTTCTGAATCAAGCTCAGCAATAGTATTATCGTTTACATACATAAGGTAATCGCCTGTAGCTGTATTATACACCGTTCTTGTGCCGATACTGTCTGCAAATCTGTCCTCTGTTTCATAACCGCTTCTTGAAACGCCGAATCTGAGCGGCAGAGAAGAATCCTTGTCATTGATATCAAACTTAGCCGAATCAAGCACTCTGACAACACCATACAGAGTAGATGTCCACGCAAGATCTCCGTTTGCAAGCATTACTGCATTGTCATAATGCGGAGTATAATACTGCTGATATAAAATATCTACATAATAATCGCTTACACTTATTTTGTTATTTTTAACATTACCGCATTTAAGCGACTGCGTATCGTGGCTGTATCCCCAATAAATCCAGTCTGTGTAGCCTTCAAAATAGAAATTGCCGTTTGTTTTGTCAAAACCGCTGAATTTATAAACTGCGTCACCGGCAACAGCAGATGACAACAATTTCATATCGGCTGAAATCAGATTGATAACATACTTGTTCTGATTTTCGTCATACACGGCAAGGTAATATCTGTTTTGACTGTCAACACCAATAGATTTTGGATATGACAGGGTATTGCTTCCGACAAGCGATGATATATCCTTGGTTGAAACAAATTTTTCAGACTTAACATCGAATTCATCAAGATAATAGTATTTTTTATTTTGATTTGATGAGTCAAGCCATACTATATAAAACTTGCCTTTTTCGGAATCGGCATAAACGCAGATAACAGTGTCTTTGTGTCTGCCTTTATCGTTGTAATCATAAATTTTTCTGAAAGTGTTGTTTGCAACGCTGTAAAAATAAATGACCTTGTTGTTATAGTAGTACATACCGTTTTTGCTTGCAACAGGAATGATTTCAAGCTCGTCGCTATAGGTATTGCTGAATGTGATTGCATTGTCGGGCATTTTGGTTGCTGTCTTTTCCGTCACAGCCTCTGCGGTAAGTGTGTTTCCGAAAATTTTGCCGTTTTCATCAACCGTTGCCAATGAAACAACTCCGAAAGCCATTACAACAGCCAAAAGCGATGATACTATTCTTTTGAGTTTCATACTTTTTCCCCTTTCAAAAGTAATTTTACTGCGGTATATTTTTATACCTTTACAACTAAATTATAGCAGTATTGCTTTTTATTTTCAACAAGTTTATCATAACAGTCAAAAATATTATCTTCATAACAAACATACACAAAAAAGCAACCGTTCTTTAAAAACTGAACCGACCCCAAAAAGTTAGACTAAGAATCTAACGGCTTGGCAGTTGTTATTTTTATTTATTCAATGATTTTTAATTTTTGCAAATACAACAGCAACAAGAAATGTGACAAATTCTGTAATTGGGAACGCAAGCCATATGCCTGTCATTTGAACAGCGCTGTTTAAAAGCCAAATTACGGGGACTAACAGCACGCCCTGTCGCAACAGTTGAACTACAACGCCGGGCATAATACTGTCTGTTGCCTGTTCATAGGTTGCAATCATTGCAGAAAAGCCGCTGAACACAAATCCGAGTGACATAATTCTCATTGCCGGCACTCCAAAAGCACACATTTCTTCCGATGCCGAAAACAAAAACAATATCTCTTTCGGGAAAATCAGCACCAAGAGCATACCGACAATCATCATAACAGTCGCGATAATTGTTCCGCTCTTATTTGCTTGTTTAAGGCGACCGTACTCTTTTGCTCTGTAATTAAACCGCATTATAGGCAAACAGCCTTGAATTAGTCCGTTCACCGTCATAAAAATCAACTGCTGAACCTTGAAATATGCTCCGAAAAATGCAACCGCCGTGTCCGAATATCGCACCAAAAACATATTTGCAAAATTCACGGTGAATGCTCCCAACGCATTCATAACAAACGAGGGCAATCCGTAGGAAAATATCAGCTTTATCATCTGCGGTTCAAGGCAGTTTTTAAACACCGGCTTAACCTTTTGTTTTGTAAGAAACAGCTGTATCAACGCAATGATTGTTGAAACAACATAGCCTAAAACCGTGGCAACTGCAGCTCCGACCACACCCATTTTCGGAAACGGACCTATGCCGAAAATGAGCAAAGGGTCAAACACAAAATTGAATACAACACCTGCAATTTGAAACCACATCGGAGCAATCATATTGCCTGTTGCCTGAAGTATTTTTTGAATTACAATATGCACCATATTTGGTATCTGCATAAAAACGCAGACGCTCATATACGCAATTCCGTATTCAAAAATCTCTTTGTTTTGCGTAAAAGCCGAATAATAGGGATTTATTATGAAAAGCGAAAGGAAATTTATCAGCACTCCGACAACTACCGAAATTACCACTCCGAGAGCCGCTGCAGAATTTGCCTTTTGCTGATTTTTCTGTCCCAAATAACCTGCAATCAAAACATTAACACCCACACCTATCCACACGGACAACGCATTCATAAGCGTTGTAATCGGGAATGCAAGCGATACTGCCGCAAGTGCCTGTTCATTTATCCCCGCAACAAACATACTGTCAACAAGGTTGTATGAATACTGAAAGAACATTGAAATCAGCGGCGGTGCCGACATTTGAATTATAAGCTTGTTGACAGGTTCATAAGCCATTTTGTTTTCCGTTTTAACGCCCATATTAACACCCCTTGCGTAAAATAAAAATCGCCATACACCCATAATGAGTGTATGGCGAAAATAAGAATCACATCTTAGAAAAATCCATACCAACTTATATTTATCATATCAATGAGTTAAGTATATCATACCTGTAAAAAATATTCAAGATTATCACCAAAAATTTACTTTTTGCTTTCAAGCCACATATCAAGGGCTTTTTCGTAGACATCAATGCTTGTGATTCCGAGATTCATAATGAATGTGTGATACTCCTTTGCGTCAAAGCTTGAGCCAAGCTCGCTTTCGGCTGTTTCACGCATATCAATCATCTTGAGGTAGCCTACGGTATAGGGGAGAAAGTAACCCGGATTTGAACGGGCAAGGTCATATGCCTCTTTTGTTGCGGCTGTAACGCTCTCATCGTCAGCCGAACCGAGTGCCGTTGACATATACTCTT
>OJNH01002455.1_pt1 | contig 12949 bp, 10 predicted proteins | sample 1597361 | NCBI WGS metagenome assembly OJNH01 (sample SAMEA2452136, study PRJEB22498) | human gut metagenome | biome: human feces; feature: human gut; material: feces | place: Australia | collected 2012
ATGCTGAGTTAGATGAGACAGCCGAAGCAACAGATGCCGAGGCGCAGGCAGCAGAAATTGGATCAGCTCATATTTCTGGTTGGTATCAGAATAGTAAGGGAACCTGGTACTACTATGATGAAAATGGAAACAGCGTACGCTATAAGGCAATGACCATCAATGGAAAGATTTATTATTTTGGCGGCGATGGAATGATAGCAAGCGACACGTATTATATAGACGGAAATTGGTATCTTGCTGATGCAAGTGGTGCACGTGTCCTGACAAAAGGCTGGTATTGGCAGAAGGGCTATTGGTATTATGTAAATGAGGATGGCAGTTTGTATATTGGCCTTTTAAATGACGGTGGCCATACATATAAAATGAATCCGGTAATGGTAGTAAACCAGCCGTTCTTTAGTGATGGTGACAGCGGTGATGTATATGCGGTTGATGAAAATGGTTATGTAATTCAATGTGTAGATGGTTTTTATAATATAGTAGATGGTGGTCCAATGTGCTATGTGCGTGATGGAAAAATCCTCAAGAGTACATGGCAGTATATTGACGGAAACTGGTACTATTTTGGAAATACTGGCATCATGGAAAGTAATGGTTCTGTAACGATTGAAAATAAACGATATTACTTCTATTCCGATGGAATCATGGCAGCAAATGGATGGGTTTACAGTGGTATCTGGCATTATGCGTATGCATCTGGAGAACTTGCGACTGGCGATACATGGATTAATGGAACGCTGTATCATTTTAACGAAGATGGAAGCTTGAAGACAGAGGTCAATAAAACGGAAAATGGATACACACTTTATGGAGATGACGGAGAAGTAATTGGAACAATTGATTCAGAGGGATGGAATCTGGTCGATGGAAATTATTATTATCTGGCAAATGGTTTTTTGGTAAAAGGAACGGATTATCAGACACCAGATGGTGCATGGTATGTATTTGATTATCAGGGAAGAATGGTAAAGAACAAGTATGAATGGAATCGCTGGCTTAGCGAAGGCGGCTGGGCGTATACTGGTTGGATTTTAAAGGCTGGAACCTGGTATTATGCAGATTTGCGGACTGCACAGCTGTACAAAGGTTTCCAGACAATTAATGGAGTCGAGTATTACTTTGACGAGGACACTGGTGCAATGTTAGTTGGTGAAAAGGTTGTCGATGGAAAAATCCTGACGACAGACGCATCGGGAGCTGTTACAGTAAGTGAGATTGCAGCAGATGGCTGGAGTCGCTGCGATGGTGAGTATTATTACTATCAGAATGGAAAGCCATATACCGGCTGGGTTGGCGCATATTATGTAAGCAATGGACTGATGCTGCGCGATACAGCTGTTGTTGATCAGAGTGGAAACCAGTATTGGGTAAATGAGTATGGTGTTTACCAGACAAATTCCTGGGTTAATAATGGAAGTAGCTATGCAAAGGCAGATGGTACACTGGCAGAGGATGAATGGCTGACTATTGGAAGTAAGGACTATTATTTCAGCGGTACAGAAAAGAAAACAGAGAATTTCTATTTGAATGGTCATGTTTATGTACTAGATGAGGATGGCGGTTATGTGAGTACTGCAGATTTACATGATGGCTGGAATTTGATTCAGGGCGAATATTACTATCAGGTAGGAAGCAGACTTGAATATGGAAAAACACAGATTAACGGAAATACCTACTATTTCAAGGATGGAAAAATGATGACCAATATGGCAAGTAAGGATGGTGTCTTTGATGGGTATTTTGATTACTGCTATGGTGCAGATGGAGCAATGCTTACTGGTGCAGGATGGAAATCTATCAACGGAAATTGGTATTATCTGAATAATAGATCACAGTATATAAAGTACTGGGCAAGAATTGATGGAAAGATGTATTATTTCATGCCTGGTTCTGAGTATGCATATGAAGCTTATTTGGGAGATATTAATCTGGATGAAGTCGGAATTATGTGCACCGGATATCGTGTGATTGATCATAAGCTGTACTATTTTGATCAGAATGGTGTATGCCAGGGCGTATGTGGACCAAAGGATGGTTGGTACAATGCAGATGGTATCTGGTATTTCATGAAAGGCGGAATCGTTTCTACCGGAATGATTTCTGTAAATGGAGCAAACTATATCTTAGGTCCTGATGGAAAGATGTATGCAAATACAGTTGCAAATAGTAATGGTCTGCGTTATGTCAATGCAGATGGTGCAGTTGTGACAACACAGGGTTGGCTTTTAACATCTGATGGATATGTATACATTCAGGCAAACGGAACTGTATGCACAGGAGTACAGGTAATTGATGGTGTTACTTATTACTTTAGTGCAAATGGAATTTTGATTGCCTAATTTGATAATCGATCATCGAAGTGATGGTAAAAGAAAATGTAAAAATGCGATTGATAATCAAATCTAAGTTTTAAATGAAAAAGCTGGGTGGCAAAAGATGCTGCCTGGTTTTTTTTTAATAGGGACAAAAGTTGTGTGACAGAAATAAGCGAAAAGCTGTCACACGTATTGAAAAAATATATGTGAGAACGTATACTGAAAGAAAGATAAAACGTTGACGAAAAGGAGCGTTGGCAAAAGTAAATAAAAGAAAAAATATAGAGGAAGGAAAAGAATATGAAGAGATTTTTAAAAGAAATGATCGGTATTATGGGACTTACTATCCTTATATCATCACAAAGTCCGGCGTTTGCGGCGGAGAATGCATTGTCAAAGGTATTGACAGAATAACAAATTTTGAAACCACAGATATTTAGTATGCCGACAGAAGATCAGAATAAAGAGCTTGCAGATAAAGTAGAAGAAATTATTCAGTATCTTGATTTAGATGGAAAGGATGATTACAGTAAAATATTTGCAATCTATAACTATGTCTGCCAGAATGTGGAATATGATTGGGCAGTACCGTGACGGCAATGGTATTGTAAAAATTGGTTGGTATCAGGCAGATGGAAAATGGTACTATATCAGAGGTGGCAGAGCTTTAACATCAGAAAGAACCGTTATCAATAATGTCTGGTATGAGTTTGATGAGAATGGTGTATGGATTTCTGAATGATAATTACTATTTATTCTGAATGATACTTGATATTTGAAACACATTTATAAAAAAATAAAATGTTGTGCAGAGGAAAAAATCTTCTGCACAGCAGCCCGTGAGGGCATTATAAATCGCAGCTTACTATTTTAACTTTAACATGAAACTTTTAATAAAAAAACAATTCGTCCATGTGTGGCAAAAATAAGGAAAAGTCTGTTACAGATATTGCAAGAAGCAACCGTAAACATTATACTAAAGAAAACTTTAAGGACATTTAATGCCGAAAAAAAATATTGTGTTGCCATTTGCCATGTATATTACAATATATGTCGAGTGAGAGATAAAAATTTTGAATCAAAAATGGAGGGAGTTTTTATGATGGTAAGAAAATTGTTGAAAGCTGCAATATATATTAAAGTGATAGTAGTTACCACGTTAGTGACAATGCAGGAACCTATGGCAGATGAAGTAATGGATGAATTTGTAACATCAGAAATAATGGAAGAAGAAACATTAGCAGAAGATACTGAGCCTTTTGAAGAGGAAACAAATGAAGAATTAAATATGATTGCTACAAACGAAGAAGAAAATTTAAATGATGTGATCGATGATACAGATTTTTTAGAATGTGATGGAGAAGATGGAAATAGCATTCAGCAATTTAAACCAGTGTGTTCAGATGGATGGGAATTGGATGAGGCAGGATATCATTATGTATTAGACGAAAATAGAATGAAAAATTGTATAATGTGGATTGATGATGGATACTATGGATTTGATGAATATGGAATTATGTATTCCGAAGAATGGATCTATACATCATCAGGAGTTTGGTACTATGCTACTGCATCAGGAAAACTTGCAGTTGGCGATGTAATGATAAATGGAACATGTTATCATTTTGACAGTAATGGAATCATGAAAACTGGTATGATTAAGACTGAGAACGGCTATACACTTTATGATTTAGATGGATATCAACAAGGCACAATCAATAAGGAAGGCTGGAATTTACTGAATGGAAATTATTACTATATTAAAGACGGAGAAATGTTGACAGATACAGATTTTCAGACATCGGATGGGGCTAGATATACATTTGACAGTCAGGGAATAATGCGAAAAAATGAGCAGTTTGAAGGAAGATGGTACAGCGAAGGCGGATGGTGTATGGTAGGGTGGATTTTTAAAGCCGGTTCGTGGTACTATGCGGATCCTGTTACTGCACAGATTTGTACAGGTTTTCAAGTGATTAATGGTGTCCAATATTATTTTGATGAGTCAGATTACACTATGCTGATTGGTGATAAAATAGTGGACGGGAAATTGATTATTGCAGATGAAAATGGTTCAGTTACCATCACAACTATTTTAGCTGAAGGCTGGAGCTGTTATGGAGGTGAGTACTACTACTATGTAGATGGAGAACCTTATAGCGGTTGGGTAGGTGAGTATTTCGTTGATAATGGCTGTATGCAGCGAGAAAAAGTGATTGGAGTTGATGGAGAAAAACATTTTTTTGTGGATGGATATGGAGTTCGTCAAAAAAACAGATGGGTAAATGGTGGAAGTAGTTATGCAAAAGAAGATGGTACGTTGGCAGAAAATGAATGGCTTGAAATAGATGGAAAAAAATATTATTTTGAAGGAATTAATAAGGATACAGGTCTGGTTTATCAGGAAGGCGGAGCAGCTGATTTATTTGATGCAGATGGAATATATATAGGTTCATCTAATGATATGAAATTAGGATGGAATCTTATAAATGGTGAGTGGTATTATAAATATGGCGCTAATCTTTTGAATGGTAAAGCAGAGATAGATGGAAAAGAGTATTGTTTTGAAAACGGCATAATGATGAAAAACACAGCGAGTACAGCAAGTTTGTCAGAGTATTGTTATGGAGAAGATGGAATTAGATTGTCTGGTACGGGTTGGAAGATGTTGGATGGAAAATGGTATTATTTAAATTCAAAATCAGAGTACATCACAGGATGGGCTATGATTGGAACGGAACGATACTATTTTTTGACAGAAGAAGATTGTTTTGCAGAGAAAAAAACTGACAAAATAAATTATGGAAGAATTGGCGTGATGTGTACAGGGTATCGCGTGATTAATGGAAGGCTGTGTTATTTTGATCAAAATGGAGCTTATAGAGGAATAAGAGGCTGTGAAAATGGGTGGTATTATGCAAAAGAAGAAAATGATTGGTATTTTATGAAAGGACAAAGAGTCACGACCGGAAGAGCTACAGTAAATGGTATTGAATATATTTTTGCAAGTGATGGTAAAATGTATGCAGATACAATCGTAAAAGAAAATGGTCTTCGTTACGTTAATTCAGACGGAGCAATTGTGACACAAAAAGGATGGAGATTGTTAAGTAATGGCTATATTTACATACAGGATAATGGTACTGTTTGCACAGGAATCAAAATGATCAATGGGGTAATTTATTATTTTGGAGAAGATGGAATATGGATTGGCTGATATGAATAAAAATTTGTCACAGGTATTGCAAGATATCGCACAAAAGCAGATGGAACTCTCTATGTAAATGAATGGTACATTCCAGAGAATGACAATTATTATAGGTATTACTACGGAGAAGGTGGAAAGGCATATACGGGGTTTCGAACAGTACACGGAAAATCATACTACTTTAATGAATATGATGGAAGTCTGTATCGAAATATAGCGTTCAAAGTGGATGGAGAAAACTATTATAGTGACAGCGAAGGAATTGTAATAAAACTGGAAAATAATGGCTGGATGAAAATATTATTTTATAAATGAAAATATGGCGACATCAACTGTTGTCAATGTAAATGGAAAATGGTATGTGGCCGATGCAAGTGGATGTCTGACACCAATTCCAAAGAACGGCTGGGTTCTTGCCGGAAGCGATTATTATTATGCGGAGGATGGCGGTCTGGTCACAAATGAGATTCGAAAGATCAATGGTGCCTACTATGCATTTGATAACGATGGAAAGATGCTTGCAAATGGCGAAGCTGTATGCAATCTGGTTACATGCCGTGCGCGTGCAAATGGAAGTCTGTATGTTTCAGAGTGGTATCAGGATGTGAAGGGAAACTGGTATTACTTTGATGCAGCATCCAGGGTGGTATCAGGCTGGCAGATTATCAATGGTGTGAAGTACTATTTTAACACCGAGTATGATACAATTCAACACGCAATGGTTACCGGATATTGTGCAATTGATAAAAAGCTGTATTACTTTGATACAAGCGGTGCATGCCAGGGCGTTTGTGGACCACAAACTGGTTGGTATCAGGCTGGCGAAGACTGGTATTATATGCGAGGCGGATGTGTTGTAACTGGAAGCAATACAATAGATGGCAACCAATATTATTTTGATTCGAATGGTGTTTGGGTTCCTGAGTGGTAATTTGATGATTTAGTAATTGTGCGAAAGAGTCTTGCGTAAGCAGGGCTCTTTCTGCTGCTTTTCTATGTTTCCATTTAGTGTCAAGATTTTTATCATCAAGATTTGGGTTGCGAAGAGAGCGGTTAGACGGTATACTGAAGATACCAAAAGAGAGGAAGGAGAACTTTATGATTAAGAAATTATTGGTAGGATTGGCGGTGCTCTCATGCACGATTAGCCCACAAAGCAGCTTTGCCGCTGAGAATGGAACGGCAGCAATCTATCATTTGGGAAGTCAGGCAGCAGGAAATGAAACAGCACTATCCCAGTCTGGCAATGGCTTAGCTCCGATTGGAGTGAAGCAGGCAGATGAGGAGATGGAGCAGCGGTATGCCAAACGGGAGGATAACCAGATTAGTCCGCAGAGTTATGTTTCTGAATATCAGATTTATTCAGAGATTGAGAGACGTGTGAAGGATGCCATGCTGAGTGGACAGACAACGGTCGATATTTCGGATATGAATATTTATGAGACAAAGTGTGTCTTTCCTTATTATTATGGATATTCTCCATATTTCCCAGAAGGATCGTTTGTAGCGCTTTATTATGCAGAAGATGGATTATATGTGGAGGCAGACATTCAAAATCCATTGTCAATAGAGGAAACAAAAGCTTATTTTGCACAGGTCGATGCAAAGCTTGCTTTTTATCAGTCTCTTGTAAATGACAGCATGACACAGGAGCAGAAGGCATTGACAATCCACGATTATATTGTTAGCCATTCAGAATATGATACATCCTATTCCATTTATGCATGTGAAGGTATTTTTATGCGTGGAATTGGAGTATGCCAGTCTTATGCGTGTACCTATATGTACATTTTAAATTCACTTGGTATTGACTGTTATTTTGTGCCGAGTGATGAGATGCGGCATGGCTGGAATATTGTTCGTATTAACGGACAGCTCTATCATGTAGATTGTACATATGATGATCCAGTGAGTGATAGATTTGGAATGGCAAGCCATGAGTATTTTTTACTTAGTGATAACGCAATCAGTCAGATGGATCATTACAGTTGGAATGCGCAGGGTATGACATGTATAAGCAATGCATATGAATCTGCGTTTTGGAGAAATAGTGAGTCTCCGATTGTGCTTGCAGGCGGCAATAGCTATTATATGGATTCTGATTGGACTACATTGATTGAGAGAAACAATAGCACTGGTGCAGAAACGATTTTGACAAATACTTCAACCAATGATACTGGTGCTTACAGCGGACAGCAGGATACTGGATTGTTCTATTATGATGGAGGTATTTGCTATAATTCAAGTAATCAAATTTTAGAATTTGATCTGTCTGATCGTACCGAATATGTATTGTATGATTTGGAGGACTCTGTTGGAGCGATCATAAATGGATGCAGAGAAGAGAATGGTGCAATTACATTTGTTGCAGACTGGAATCCATATTATTCAACTGGCGATATATATGAAATTGTTTGGAATGATGGCTGGTATGGGACAGATGATGGCTGGGTATATGTCGTGAAAGGAAAGCCGTTAAAAGGCTGGAGAGAAATCAATCAGAACTGGTATTACTTTGATCAGTATGGAATTATGCTTACAAGTCAGTGGATCGGTGCTTACTATGTTAAGGAAGATGGAACGATGGCACGTTCTGAGTGGGTTGATGAGAATAAGTATTATGTCGATGAAAATGGCGTATGGGTTCCTGGCAAGGCAGCAGCACAGTGGAAGAAAGACAATGGAGGTTGGTGGTACCAGCATGCAGATGGCAGTTACACAACGAATGATTGGGAAAGCATTGACGGAGAATGGTATTATTTTGATGCATCTGGCTATATGATGACTTCCAGTTGGATTGGAAATTATTATGTGAAGGCAGATGGAACTATGGCGCGTTCCGAGTGCGTTGATGAGAATCGCTATTATGTCAATGAGTATGGCATTTGGGAACCTGGTAAAGTCGCTCAGTGGCAGATCAGCAATGGTCGCTGGTGGTACAGCCATGCAGATGGCAGCTATACAATAAATAATTGGGAACTCATTGGTGGACAGTGGTACTATTTCGATGCGTCTGGTTATATGCTATCCTCCAGCTGGATTGGAAATTATTACGTGAAGGCAGATGGAACGATGGCACGTTCTGAGTGGGTTGATAATGGCAGGTATTATGTCGATGAGAACGGTGTATGGGTTCAGGGAGCGGCTGAGTACTGAATTAATACTTTCCATTTACCATTAGATGTGTTATAATTGTTCCGTATAGTTTCTGTGAAAAGAATGTAACTATATTGAATGATTTCACGTTGCCTGCATGACAGGCAGGGGAGAGATGGATATGGAGGAAAAAAATAAGCCGGGTGAAACGGTACCGGAGCCGGGTGAATCTGAGAGAATATCGGCAGAGAGAAAAGCTGCTTTGCAGGATATAGACAGAAAGCGCGAGGAGAAGGAAAAGCTTCGTCAGACGCAAAAGCAGGAGGCTGTGAAAGTACATGGAAGCTTAAGTGCGTATATGAACTGGCCGCTGCTTGTATGTATTGCGCTTTTGATTCTAAGCATCATTATCACTATGATTGACTGGATGGCTGGTGTGGCGGCAAGCGCCTGCTCAATTGTTCTGATCATAGGTCTTATGGCGCTTTCAATCTATTATCACCGTAGAATTAACAGTGACATGGTTGGCTTTGGCGCAGGTTATGCCCAGATTCAAAAGCAGCTGCTACAGGAAATGGAATTTCCATATGGTGTGGCAGATGAGATTGGCCGTCTAATATGGATGAATCAGTCATTTCAGCGAATTGTTCAGCTAAATAACAATTCACATAAAAACTTGGGTACGCTGTTTCCGGGAATCGACAGACAGTTTCCAAAGAATCAAAGAACATCACAGATCCATTCGGAGTATCTGGGAAGAAAATATCAGATCACGATTAAGGCTGTGTCGATTCGTGATATTGTGGAGACGGTTGTTGATGAAGAGGATCAGGGAAAAAAGGCACCAATGATGTATGCAGTGTATTTGTCAGACGAGACACAGATGCTTGAGTGGAAGCAGAAGGTTGAGGATGAAAAGCTTGTTGCGGCGCTGATTTATCTTGATAACTATGATGAAGTCCTAGACTCCATAGAGGAGACGAGACGACCTTTGCTGATAGCGCTGATTGACCGTCAGATTACAAAGTATATCAGTGCTTATCATGGTGTTATTAAAAAGCTGGAGAATGATAAATATTTTGCCATCGTAAGCAACGAGCATTTAAAAGAGATGCAGGCAAATGATTTTTCACTTCTTGAGGATGTGAAGACGATCAGTATCGGAAACACGATAAATGTTACGATTAGTATCGGACTTGGCATAAACGGCGGAACGTATTCGAAAAATTATGACTACGCGCGCATGGCAATTGACATGGCACTTGGACGCGGCGGTGATCAGGTTGTTCTTAAAAATCAGGATGAGATCACCTATTATGGCGGTCGTACACAGAGCCAGGGCAAGAATACGCGTGTTAAGGCGCGTGTCAAGGCACAGGCGTTAAAGGAGCTTATAGAGGCATCTTCTGATGTGCTGATCATGGGTCATTCAATCAGCGATGCAGATTGTATTGGTGCTTCAGTTGGTATTTATCGCGCAGCCAGAACATCTGGTAAGGATGTTCATATTGTGCTGAATACTATTGCAAACAGCATAAAACCTCTTCTAAATCGTCTTGCCGAGGATGAAGAATATGGAAAGAAGCTGTTTATTAATAATGAGACTGCAATTCAGAGGATAACAGAAGGAACACTTCTGATTGTGGTGGATAATAACAGACCAAGCCGAACAGAGTGTCCGCAGCTTTTGCAGTTAGCACAGCATGTGGTAGTGCTTGACCATCATCGTCAGTCGCGTGACTGTATTGAGGGTGCAGTGCTTAGCTATGTGGAGCCTTATGCATCATCTGCCAGTGAGATGGTGGCAGAGATATTGCAGTATTATTCAGATTCAATCAAGATTCGTCCGACTGATGCAGATGCAATGTATTCTGGAATTGTTGTAGATACAAATAATTTCATGAATAATACAGGTGTCAGAACGTTTGAGGCGGCGGCTTTCTTACGTCGAAATGGTGCCGACATTACAAAAGTGCGAAAGCTCTTTCGTGATGATATGGAGGATTACAAGGCAAAGGCAGAGGCCGTGCGTGAGGTGGAGATGTTCCATGAGCGCTATGCAATCAGTGTATGTCCAAGTGACATGACTGGAAATCCGACAGTTATTGCAGCGCAGGCAGCAAATGAGCTTTTGGGTATTCGCGGCATTCGTGCATCATTTGTGATGACAGAATATGAAAATCAGATTTATATTAGTGCCCGTTCTATTGATGAGGTAAATGTACAGACCATAATGGAAAAGCTTGGCGGAGGCGGTCATATGAACGTCGCAGGTGCCCAGCTTCGCAATGTCACACTTGGAGAGGCCAGAAGTATGTTGAAGGATGTGCTTATGGCTCAGGAAGAAAAAGGTGACGAAGTGAAGGGCTGATATAGATATTAGAATTGGAGGAGAAAAAAATGGAAATAATTTTATTACAGGATGTAAAATCACTTGGAAAAAAGGGTGAGCGCGTAAAGATTAACGATGGTTATGCAAGAAATTTTGTGCTTCCAAAGAAGCTTGGAATTGAAGCAACAGCAAAGAATTTAAATGATCTGAAGCTACAGAAGGCAAATGAGGATAGAATTGCAGCACAGAAGTTAGAGGAAGCAAAGCAGTTGGCAGCAAAGATTGAGGAAAAGTCAGTTGTACTGAATGTTAAGACAGGTGAGGGCGGCAAGCTGTTCGGCTCTGTATCCACAAAGGAAATCGCTGCTGCATGCGAGAAGCAGTTAGGCCTTGAGATTGATAAAAAGAAGATGGTTCTGCCAGAGCCTATTAAGGCATGTGGAACTACGATTGTTCCGGTTAAGCTTCATAGAGAAGTAACTGCAAAGCTGACCGTTAAAGTTCAGGAAGCATAAAAAACATGGAAGAGGCATTAATAAAACGAGTACTCCCGCACAACACAGAGGCCGAACAGTTAGTAATCGGCTGTATGCTCATGGACAAGGAAGCCATATCGGCAGCCAGTGAGATTATCCATTCGGATGATTTTTACGGACGGCAGTACGGTGCCATGTTTGAGGCTATAACGGAGCTTTACAATGAGGGAAAGCCAACAGATCTAGTAGCCGTTCAAGAGCAGCTAAAGACCAAGGATGTGCCGCCGGAAAGCTACAGCATTGCTGCATTCCGTGAGCTGCTTAATATGGTGCCGACTTCCGTTAATATTCGCTATTATGCCAATCTGGTGTATGAGAAGGCATTGCTTAGACGCCTGATTCGTATCAATGAAGAGATTGCAAATGATTGCTACATGGAAAAAGAAGACGTAAATACCATCTTGGAATCAACAGAAAAGCGTATTTTTGGTCTTCTGGAAACAAGAGCAACAAGTGACTATGTGCCGATACGTGATGTAGTTATAAATGTTGTAAATAAGATTGAGATTGCATCGCGAAATCACAGCATGGTAACTGGCCTTTCTACTGGATATACTGATTTAGATCGTCAGACCTCAGGCATGCAGCCGTCAGATCTTATTTTGATTGCGGCTCGTCCGTCCATGGGAAAGACGGCATTTGTACTAAATTTAGCACACAATATGACCATAAAAGACAAGAAGACAGTTGCAATTTTTTCTCTTGAGATGTCAAAGGAGCAGTTAGTAAACCGTCTGTTGGCCATGGAGTCGCGTGTTGATTCTCAGACACTTCGTACAGGAAATCTTTCCGACAGTGATTGGGATCAGGTTGTCGAGAGTTCTGGTATCATTGCAAACACAAAGCTTTTGCTTGATGATACGCCAGGTATAACGGTGGCAGAGCTTCGTTCTAAATGCCGTAAGTTTAAGCTTGAGCATGGTCTTGATTGTGTCATGATCGACTATCTTCAGCTTATGAGCGGAAGCGGAACAAGAAAGGGAGACAGCAGACAGCAGGAAATCTCAGATATTTCACGTTCTCTAAAGGCACTTGCAAGAGAGCTAAATGTACCAGTCATCGCACTGTCACAGCTTTCACGTGCCTGTGAGTCAAGAACGGATCATCGTCCTATGCTTTCTGACCTTCGTGAGTCAGGAGCAATTGAGCAGGATGCAGATATTGTAATGTTTTTATACCGAGATGAATATTATAATAAGGATTCGCCGTCAAAGGGAATCACAGAGGTTATCATAGCCAAGCAGCGTAACGGCCCTATTGGAACTGTTGAGCTTGTCTGGATGGGAGATTTGTGCCGCTTTGGAAACAAAGAGTATACATCACAGTGATATTCTAGGATTTAAGATGGCAATATAAAAGATCAGTGACAATGGAAGTAAACTCCATTTTCACTGATCTTTTGGTAATTATTCAGAGCCATGCAAAATTGCTTTCTGTGAATGCTTGCATTCAGACAGAATAG
>OJNH01002462.1_pt1 | contig 12933 bp, 12 predicted proteins | sample 1597361 | NCBI WGS metagenome assembly OJNH01 (sample SAMEA2452136, study PRJEB22498) | human gut metagenome | biome: human feces; feature: human gut; material: feces | place: Australia | collected 2012
CGCAGAACACCTCCACCAGTTTGCCACACAAGAGAATCACATTCTCATTGCTATGGGGATGACGATGCACAGGCACCACCGTCCCCGGCAGCAACGCATTAAGCATACGCTGCGAATTGTCAGCCGACGATGTGCGCAAGTCGAAGTTCTGACGCAAGCGAGGGTTCTCCACAGCCTGCTCAAAGAGCTTGCCTAAGAAGTCTTTATTTATTTCCATAACCATTAATCATTTTGTAACCTGTTCGCCTTGCGAGGCACAAACAAATAAACGCAGAATTGCCAAACATACTTAAGTTTGCGCAATAAAGCAGATTCAAGATTCTTCATTATATGCCGAAAATTGTTGTTGGTTTCATTAAATGGCTTTTAATCTGAGCATAAAAAGTTGAAACAACACTATCGCTATACACAATCCTATGCTTCCACAAATTACGTTTCCACAATTTAAACCGTCTGACAACATACACCAATCCCTTACCGTCATTACCTTCATCCGTTGGATGTAAGATATCGTCGAACACCTTGTCTATCAGGTCGTGTTCACATTTCTGAAAATCCATATATTCATCAGGAATATGAAAAATGCTCTTCTCAAATGACAGTTGCTCTATTGCAATAAACGCCATGCACAAGACGAACTTTTCCATTCCCATTTTTTTTGCCGTACTCCAGAAGTAATCCCAATCCATATCTTCATTACGCTTTTCCACGAACAACGCCCAATCAAGCAGTTGGCGCAAATTCAGATGTTCGGCAGCAAAATGACAAGCATTATGACGCGCAACAAAAAGGCAATTGAGCAATGGAGACGGGAACAGAAGTTTTGCACCATTGTCAAACGTATATTCCTCACTCCCCGTCAAAGCCAGTGTCTTGAATTCGTTTTCAATCCATTGATTTGAACGATGAGAATGGACATTGATAAAATCATAATGATTCTCAACCATTATGCCTTTGTATGTAAAGACGGAATGATGATGGTGTGAATTGTCGATTTCCACTCCGAATTTTTCCTTCATCATCAGGTCTGCACGTTTCCATGCCGGTTGGCACTTGTCTTTGCCGTCAGAATCCATGTACATTAAATATATGTCAATGTCGCCTGTCGGTCGATGATTGGGAATGGGCCAATACTTGGATAGTCCATAACCTTTCAACAACATCATCCGATAGCCGGCACTCTGATAAACCGCCGCCAGTGCTGCAACAACACTTTCATGTATGGCATATTGCCTTTCCATATTAAGCAGCATTCCCAGCCATTTCAGCTTGTCCGTTTTGCCAACACCTTTGCCCGGTAAAGCCGCAGAAACCAACGATTTATTCAAGCCATCCAAAACGACAGACGGAACACACTGTTTCACTGACAAGCCAAACAACGTGCTCCATTCCAAAGCATCGGGCAAAGCACATTCCGCACTTTTGCCCAATGCCATTTTTATAAGGTTTAATAATAGTTTCTCGTTAGATGCTATCATTAAATGCCATTTACTATTTCAACGAAATTTTCTATCACATATTCCAAATCCTCATCCGTCATCTTCGTGTTCAGCGGCAGGGTTATCTCATTGACAAACATATTATAGGCATTCGGGAAATCCTTGATGTCGAAGCCCAAATTCTTATAGGCAGTCATCATTGGCAGCGGCTTGTAGTGAACATTTGTAGCAACGCCACGCTCCGCCATTTGTTCAATCACCTTGTTCGTCTCCTCTCGGGTCTTGCCCAACAAGCGCACCAGATACAAGTGTCCCGACGATGTATGCTCCTTGTCATAATGGTTCAGCACAGCCACGTTCAGCGACTTGAAAGCCTCATCATAACGCTCAATCATTTTGCGCCTACGCTCCAGCATTCCCTTATAACGCTGCATCTGCACCAGACCGATAGCAGCCACGACATCCGTCATGTTGCACTTATACCATGTGCCGATGATGTCATACTCCCACGCCCCAAGCTTAGTCTTGGCCAACGCATCCTTGTTCTGACCGTGCAGACTCAGCAACTGCGCTTTGCGATAAAGGTTCTCATTCCAGGTCTCGCCCTCTATCTCAGGCACTCCACAAAATGCATTGTCTGCATTCTTGTCCAAATCCTTCACCACCTTCTCGTTACCAAAAGGCAGATTCCACGACAGTGCACCACCCTCGGCAGTGGTAAGATTCTTCACAGCATGGAACGAGAAAGATGAGAAGTCGGCAATCGCTCCCACCATCTTTCCCTTACGCGAAGCGCCAAAGGCATGGGCAGCGTCGCAGCAAATGGCAATACGGCCAAGCATCTTCTGCAAGTCGGTCGTAGGAGTGAAGATGTCCTTCTTGCTTTCTACAATGGCAAACAAGCGGTCGTAGTCGCAGGGAATATCTGCCAAATCAACGGGAATAATCGCCTTGGTCTTAGGAGTTATTGCCTTCTCCACTGCCTCATAGTCCATCTCAAGGCAATCCTTCTGTACATCCACAAACACGAGCTTGGCTCCCACATGCTCCACAATAGAAGCACTTGCTGTATAGGTATAGGCAGGCACAATCACCTCGTCACCCTCACCAACGCCCAACAGTCTAAGAGCCATTTCGCCACAAGCAGTCTGTGAGTTAAGGCATACAGCCTTCTGCACACCCACAAACTCAGCTACTTCTTTCTCCAACTTCTTAGTGCGAGGTCCAGTTGTAATCCAACCAGACAGAATAGCATCACGCACCTCTGCAGCCTCAGCCTCCGTCATATCAGGCGGAGAGAAAGGCACATTTCTTCTTTTCAAATCTGTACTCATTGTATTCTAATCTTTGAAACTTTTAAAAAATAGAAAACAAGCAAATTTACTTGTTACAAACTTCTTTGATTACATCCACATACTTCTGTGTACCCACCTCACGCGTCAGGTTATCCATTACAAACTGTCTGCCGTTACGACCATATTCCTTGCAGAGGTCACGGTTCTCATACAATTTAATAATTGACCGTTTGAAAGCATCCTTGTCTCCTGCTTTTGTGAAGATACCACACTCATTACCTACCAAAATATCCTTCAACTCATTTTCATCGAAGTTTGCAAGCACAGGTCGCGAAGCCGACATGATGCTCCATGTCTTTGAGGGAACAGAGTTGGCGCCTACTCCGGGCTTGGAGATTACAAGACCTGCGTCACCCAAAGACAACACATGACTTATGTCCTCGTATGGTTGGAATGGTATCATCGTCACATTCGTCAAGTCATCACGCTTCACGATTTCTTCCACTTGCGCCTTATATGCACCCTCACCAACAAGCACCAACCCAATATCAGGATGAGTGGTCTTCAACTCCTTCATCACCTCAAGCAGCATATCCATATTCTGAGTAAGACCGATATTTCCACTATACTCGATATAGAATTTCTCTCTGTCAATATTATACTTGTCGAAAAGTTTGTTCTTTTCTCGCGGCACATCCACAACCTTGTTTTGATCCACCCAATTATAGATTACCACAATCTTGTCCTCTGGCACTCCCTTTGCCATTATGTTCTTCTTGAAGTCCTCAGAGATAACAATTATCTTGTCAGCATACTTATATGTGAAATCTTCAATAACACGACCTATTTTCCATAACAAGCCTCCTTTCTTGGCAAGAGAGGTCCCTGCAAGAGAATCTGGAAAAATATCTTGTAAACAATATACAAAAGGTATATTTCTAAAAATCTTAAGCAAAGAGCCTAACAATCCTTGAATAGGTGGAGTCGACTCCAAATAAACGCAATCCACATTCTTTTCAGTTAGCCCATACCATAATTGTATAATCCAATTAAAAGAATAACGCATCGCCCTTAAAACAGGATTCTTTCCTTCACGATACATAGCAAAACGATGTACACGTAATTTACCATCATACATCATTTCCTCCTTTCTATTCTTATATTCAGCATACTCCTCGTCAGAAAGTCCTCTTGTTGGTCTTGACGCATGTATCACCATATCAAAGCCTTCATTTGCAAACGCTTCCAACCGATTTTCTACCAAATATATACTTGCAGCTTTCTCAGGTAAGAAATAGCCTGTTAATTGTAATACTTTCATTAATTTTTAACTGTGTCAAATTTCACTTCATTTATCATTCTATCGGCCAAGGCGATAGCCTTCTGCGGCGAATTTTCCGTAACTATCACATGTCCAGAGCGACAAAGACTACTGGTTACTTCAGGTATAACATCACCAACTTTATGATATATCTCCCAAAGATACACACGAGGGTCTTTTAATATTTCCGTATTACCGATACTTACCAACTTGCCGGGCTTTGGACAGAAGTAACGAATACAAACGCCTTTGGGTTCTTCTTGAGAGTTCAAGTTAGGCTCAATACCTAATGCCACATTAATAGCAGCTGCCACCATATCTATGCCAGTACTTAGATGAGTCAGTTCTGTAGAGATAAAATCCCCACCAAGTCTCGCACCAATCTCCATCAAGTACGCCTTACCATCCATCAGTTTTGCCTCCGCATGACAAGCACAATTGTTTACCCCCAAAGCCTTTACACCTGACACAGCTGCTGCTTTTAGGATTTCCACTTCTTCTGCCGAATAACACGATGGCTGATTATGTCCCAACTCCACAAAATGAGGAGCCCCGGTGGTTTTCTTATCCGTTACCGTCAGCACATTCACCTTGCCGTTCCAAACGATAATCTCTATTGAGAACTCAGGACCTTCTATAAACTGTTCCAACAGAACCGACTTGTCACGGCTCTCATTAAGAGCTATATTGTATGCGTTGATAAAGTCTGCCTTGTCCATATCACGAGAAACCTTAGCAATACCTCTTGACCCAGAATTACGAGAGGGCTTCAATATGCCATCAGTAGAAAAATCATTCTGTAAATGCTTCCAAGCATCCTCTGCATTCTCAGTCAATATGCTTTTTGGTGAAGGCGCACCTCCCATCTCAAAAGCCTCACGCATCAAATGCTTGTTCGTAGCACGGATGGCCTGTTCTTTAGTAATGCCCGACAGACCCAATTCATCATTAAGTCTGCCCATTACATTCATGCTCACTTCCGAGCAAGGATGTATCACGCCATCAATATGTTCTTCGTGAGCCACCTTTAACAGATCCTCTTCAGATGTTATATTTACCACAATGGCCTTATCGGCATATTTCAGTCCTACCGCATTTGAATCACCATCTGCAGCTATGACATATATACCCATCTCTTTGGCTTTCTTTATCACCGGCACTTGTAAGATGCCAGCTGCCAATACCAATAATCTTTTTTGCATTATTAAATTATTGCTATAAATTCCCTATGCTCTATAAACATCTTTGTGTGACAATACTGTCTTAAAAGTCAACCACAAAACTTTAATGTCGAAAAAGAAGTTCAGGTGCTTTACATAATAAATGTCTGCCTGAAGTTTTTCTTTTGTTCCTACTGAATTGCGGTTAACGGCTTGGTTCCAACCTGTAATACCTGGTCTAACAGTAAGTATCACTCTCTCTTCTGGAGTATAATGTTCCAAATAAAACGCAGAATCAGGTCTTGGACCTATCAATGCCATGTCACCTATAAGCACATTCAACAATTGTGGTATTTCGTCAAGACTTGTTCTACGAAGAAATCTACCCACTTTGGTCACTCGTGGATCATCTGCTGCATTATATGTACTACCATCTTCCATACGAAGGTCTGGAGCGTTTACTATCATTGAGCGAAACTTATACATCTTAAAGATTCGTCCATTCTTTCCAATACGAGAAGCCATATGGAACAAAGGACCACCATCATCACACTTTATAGCAATCCATACACCAATACAAAGTAGTAAAACAAAAGGAAAAGCACAAAGGGCAATTATAAAATCAATTACCCTTTTCATACATTTTTTATACATAGTTGAATTTATATGCTGATAGAGTTTAGTACTTGAACAAATCACGATAGAGATTATTATCCCAATCTTTCTTAAAATCCTCCATCATTTGACGGAACGTTTTGAACTGGGGCTCAAATCCAAAATCTCTTTTTGCTTTTTCCATAGAGAAAAGATACGATGTTGTGTTGTTGGGTATCTCTGGCTTATATATGATCTTTGAGCGGCGTCCGTCTGCGGGTCCAAATACATCTCTCATCACCTCAGCCTGTTCCTGTAAAGTCACACCACCACCTGCTGTCATATTATAAAGACCGTATGTGTTCTCACTCTTTATGGCGAGATAAAACGCATGAGCAATGTCCTTTACATAGCCAACATCACGAACCATCTGAGCATTACCAAACACGGTAATGTCTTCAGCTTTTTCTGCTTTCTCCATAAAAATCTGAAAACCAGACTTCTTCATCTCGCCGTTCACATAAAGGCTCATGTGTGGAGTTACACCAAACACAGTGGGGAAACGGAACACAGCATTCTTCATTCCATGCTGTTGATTGTAATATTCCATAACATCATTAGCTGCATTCTTGGAAATTGTATATACCGAATGGTCTCCCGTAAAGAAAAAATTTCTTGGTTCATCTTCTGTCAATCTACGCTCTCCATTCCATGCACCTCGCACATCTCCATACGAACATGTTGAAATCACACGCTTTATGCCATTCTTGCGACAATACTCCAAACAATTGATTGTTCCGATGGTGTTAATGCGAAAATAGTCTGCGGCATTCTCATCCTCATCAAGGTTTACTGGTGCATTGGCAGGAAGTAAGCCAGCCAATAAAATTACACCTTCCACATCTTTCTTTGGCAATTGTTCAAAATCCTCTACCCTATCAAGGTCGAGATTTATATACTTTACCCCCAAAGCATCATAATGCTCCTTGAAACGATTTTTTCTACCTGTCACTACGACTTCACATCCTTGATTTACGAGTTCTGTTACGGTATGAACACCGATAAAGCTTGTTGCTCCAACTACAATAATCATATACTTTATATTTATTGGTTATTTTACTTCATTATATTCCTCAAGTGCCTTTTCCAAAATCACAAGAGCTCTTTGAAGGTCCTGTTTGCAAAGAACATAAGCAAGTCGCACTTGATTCTTGCCATACTCTGTATTAGTATAAAAGCCAGCCGCTGGTGCCATCATTATTGTTTCTCCCACATATCCCTCTGGAGTATGTTCGTCTTTATAGCAGAACTTTTCCAAGCACCATGCGCAGAACTTTTCCGCATCATCCACTGGCAACTTAGCCACGGTATAGAAAGCTCCCATCGGGATCGGTGTATAACATCCTGCTATACGGTTTACACCATCAATCAAGCACTTGCGTCTTTCTGTATATTCCTCATACACATCACGGCTGTATGCCTCTGTTCCCTCTATCGAAGCCTCTGCTATCAGCTGTCCTATCAGCGGAGGACTTAACCGAGCCTGACAGAACTTCATGACCGTTTTCCTTACAGCCTCGTTCTTTGTGATAAGCGCACCTATACGTATGCCACACTCAGAGTATCGCTTAGACACAGAGTCTATCAACACCACATTGTTTTGTATGCCCTTCAAATGCATGGCACTGATATATGGCGACCCCGTATAAATAAACTCACGGTATACTTCATCCGAAAAGAGATACAGATTGTATTTCTTCACAATATCACGAATTTGGTTCATCTCCTTCTGAGTATAGAGATAACCAGTAGGATTGTTCGGATTGCATATAAGAATGGCTTTTGTGTGCTCATTTATCAACTCCTCAAACTTCTCCACCTTTGGCAAACAGAAGCCTTCGTCAATAGTAGTTGTCACTGTACGGATTACAGCTCCTGCTGATACAGCAAAACTCATATAATTGGCATAGGCAGGTTCCGGCACTATTATCTCATCACCAGGATTCAGGCAACTCATAAATGCAAACAGCACTGCCTCCGAACCTCCACAAGTAATGATAATGTCATCCGCATCCAGCTCTATCTGATAGCGGTCGTAATACCCAACCAAAGCCTGACGCAAAGACCTATAGCCCTGCGATGGACTATACTCCAAAGTCTTCCTGTCAATACTCTTCAACACATCCAATGCTTTCTGCGGAGTAGGCAAGTCTGGCTGACCAATATTTAGCCGATAAATCTTCATTCCACGGTCTTCTGCATCATAAGCAAGTGGAGCAAGCTTGCGAATAGGAGATTGAGGCATATCTATGCCTCGTTTAGATATTTGCAATTCTGACTGCATGATTAAAAGAATAAAAATTATATACTTTTAGAGTCTTTTCTAATAATTCTTTGATTTGTGTGCTTTCTTAACAACTCAGAATACAAATCAAGATAATCTCTAAATCTTTCATTCTTATTGTAATTCTGTACTGCTCTATTTCTACAAGCATTCAAATAATATTGTTTTCCATTAGCAAGAATACAGTCTATAGCCTTATGCAATGCATTTATGTCATCTCTATTTACCACAATGCCTGTATGCTCATCTAATATTTCAGGACTACCACCAGCATTATAAGTTACAACAGGTGTTCCACAAGCTATAGATTCTATATTTGTTGTAGGAAATGTATCATCTTGTGTCGGATTTACAAACACATCTGCTGCTGAGTAATATTCAGCCAACTCCTTCTGACTATTTGTACGAGGAATACAAATTATATTATCGGGCACATTTGCCATCCATTCTTTTCTTATTCCAACAAGTACAATCTGATAGCTTGTATCTTTTGACAAAGCAACAAACTCTTTTTTTCCTTTAAATCCAGAAGCAACAACACCCAATATCATTTTTTTATTTTCCTGAATTTCCAAACGTTCTCGGATATTAGATACTGTGGGTTTAAATAAATCCAAATCTATGCCATTATGTATAACCTTTATATTGTGTTTGTTTAAAATAGAGTCATTTACCAAATTCCCCAACCAATTAGAAACAGGCACAATAGTCATATTCTTAATTTGAGAATACAAATTCTTCTTTATAAGGAAGTTTCTTTTTGATCTATCAATCAAACGTGACTTATACTGTAGCATGAGCAACGGACAATGACCACATTCTGTTTTCCACTTATAGCATCCGTGACTTTCAAAATGAGTACAATGTCCAGTAAACGACCAGCAATCATGCAAAGTCCATACTACTGGAATATTTGCTTTAGCCAAATATTTGAAAAGTACTGAAATATTCAAATAATAGCCATGCAAATTATGTAGATGAATGATGTCAGGTCTTATTTTTTTTACTTTACGAATAAAACGATAAGTAGCCAAAGTCGAACCAAAACCATGCATACCAAGATATTCTCCCATAATTGCATGTATAATATTGCCAAGCTTAGTACCTATCTGAATTGATTTTATTTGACTTGAATTCACATAACGAGCACCATGAGCTATATAGCAATTCCATCCTCTATCCTCAGCCATCAAGGAAATCTGTTCTGCGATGCGCCCAGTAGAACCCGAATTGAGTGTTGTATTTATTTGGAGTAGTGTTGGCATATTATGAACGTTTACAACTTAAGAAATAGAATACATGCTTTACTGGCCAAAAAGGCTCAAAATGCCTACGATTGATAACCTTACCACCATAAGAGAAGAAGTGCTTATGATCACTTTGTGAGAACACATATTTATAGTACTTACATGCAATATCAATACTTATGGGGTTGGCATGTTCCAAACGTCCATAGGGAAAAGCAAAATAATCACAAGGAACACCTAGCTCCTTCTCAATAGCTATACGGCATTCTCCTATTTGATGTTCTAACTCTTCAATATTGTCATCCGCAATACAATAATGATCCAAAGTATGAGCACCAAACAAAAAACCACGTTTATGCAAATCCTTGATTTGATTCCATGTCATAGGATGTTTGCCTGGACTTTTAGTGGTATTAACGGTAAAATTCTCAATATAAGCTTTATCTTTTGCATCTGCAGCATCAGCAAAATGAGGATTAATGAAAAACATAGCATTCACTCCATACTTCTCCAGTTGCGGAGCAATCTGCGTATAACAGTCGCGCCATCCATCATCAAATGTAAATGCAATTGCCGGTCTCTTTACCTGCTCATGATTTACAATCATACGAACTGCATCTTCTACATTAACAAAATCACAATATTTATGCAATTCCAAAAGTTGCCGAGCAAAGCGTTCACCATCAGCATCATTATCATGATGCCAATCAACCATGTGTCCATTTAGAATATGGACATAGGGTGAAGGACGCTTAAAGGATCCCATAAAACTCAGTACCATCGAACGCAATACTGTGCGTAACTTCATACGAATATTAGCCATAAATCACCTTCTTTATAATTTCTATTTGTTTGTGAGGATTCCAATTTTCATCAATCTCTTTGTAACATGCTTGACGCACCTTTTCCCGTTTGTTTGAATTCACTGCAAACCATCTACTTATACAATTTGCTAATGATAAGACATCATTATGCCTAAAAAAAGAACCTGTTATTCCTTCTTGAATAGCTTCAAATTCAGGACCTTGATTTGGATAATAATCATGACTTATACAAGGGGTTCCAAACATCATCGCATGCATTGCAGTTAAACCTATATCACCAGGTACTACACACATGTCCGAATTATAAACTAACTCAGCATTTTTCTGTTCTTCATAACATGCACCATAAAACCATACTTGACTTGATAGATCTAAATCTTTTGCTAACTTTTCAAGTTTTTGTTTATCTTCTCCGTCACCTATTAAAACGACATTAAAGCATTCACCCTTTTTACTAAGCAAAGCAACAGCTTCTAACAACATATTCAGTTTCTTTCGAAGATTTAGGCGTCCTATCATAATTAAGACAGGATTACTATTTCCAAAAAGATCAAAATACACAGACGTTCTGCTCAGTTTTTGTCTTAAAAGCAACTGTGTATCATAATCTAATGAATTATGTATTACATGTAGTTTTGAGCCATCAAAGCCATTCTCTATCATCAGTTTTTTTGCATAATTACCATATATAAAAGCCCCATCAGAGATTCCAAAAAATAGACGTTTCATCATTTTTTTTACCCAGTTCTCACGACCATACCAACCATGATCCCAATGATATACTTTCTGTCCCCAAAACTTAGCTTTCAAAAGCAAAAGCCATGACGTTGTACACAAAATACCCATATCATTAATGACAACATCATAATGTTTTAAATATGTAAGAGCATTAGGCATTTTATACCATCTACCCCTACCCAATTGTATGTTTGGCACCTCAACGACATTTTTAAATATTGACAAATCTATACTCTTTACAGAAGTCTGTCCTTTACCAAAAACAAAATCAAATCCCATTTGGTCTTGCAACAATAAATAAATAAGTTTTCTATAATGAGATGGAGTCAATGACACTAAACAATTTTTCATTTTTGCAATTTAATTTTATAAACATAAATTAAAACTATTGTCTTATCATAAACACTTGAAGCAGGTAGTAGTATCGAACTACATGCATGCATCTGTTCAAAAAACAAACTTAGCACCACCTGAGTACCTGCTTATTCAATATTAAATATGCTCCTCAAATCCACGGAAGTGAACATTCAATTCGTGAAGATGCTCCAAAAGGACTCCTAGAGATGTTCCCTTAGTCATCTTTGCAAAAGCATTAACATCCTTAGGAAAACATTTTCCACCATAACCAAATTTACCATCAGGTCCAGGTACGTATGTATGAGTATCGTTAATATAGCCAGAAAGGAGCATACCCGTATGGACCTTACGCCAATCACCTCCCATCTTTTCGCAATACTCACGACACGCATTAAAATAAGTAACCTTATACGCTCCAAACACATTGTGCATATACTTTGTAAGTTCTGCCTCAAGTGGAGTCATTACGGTAAACTTCTTACCAACAAAAATTTTAGTAAGCAACTCATGTGCACCAGTAAATACCATTGTCTGTTTCTTGAAATCCTCAATATGCGTACGCTCTGTTAGGAACTCTGGCATGTAACAAACCTGATGTTTTGTCTCTTTTGAGAGCATATCACTTGTTCCTGGAAGTATTGTAGTTCTTACAAACACAGGAACATCAGGCAAGTTCGTGATAAGCTCTTTCATAAGAGTTAAATTTTGTGTTCCATCGTCTTCTGTAGGCACATGTATCTGCAAGAAAGCGATGTCAATGTTGCTTAAGTCATCATTATATCCTTTGGGAGGATCACTGATGAATAGTTTGCACTCTGGATTGTTGTGTTCCAACCAATCCTTTAAGGCTCCACCTACGAAGCCACATCCGATAATACCAACGTTAATCATAAATGTAAATTTTGGAATTATTATACTAATATCAAAAATTAGGAACTACTTTAGCTCCATGAAAATTAAAATGTTATCTTTAAAAAAATTATACTTTCTATCTATAATTCTATCCTTTTCCTACTTTTTTATTTTACTTGAAAGCATTATTCCCCATATCATCCATAAAGGAAAACATTTTACACCTGGTCCAAATGGAGGTTGAGCTTCAAACAAGCTATCTAATAAATAAGTAATCATCAATAGAAATGCGCACAAATCAAGTGCATTTTTTTTATCAAGTAAGTGTATACATTCTTTAATTCTTTTTCCAAGAAAAGTGAAAACTATAAAAGCCCCCAATATTCCGTATTGGGTTAAAATAATAATGGGAAAGCAATCAAAATATTTATTTCCAATTCCAATTAAAGGACTAGAAAAAAATAAATCTATACATTTACCTAATTGATCAACTCTGCCAGACGATAGTGAATTTAAATCATCAGCGTCTCTATTTGCAAAAAGAATTCCCTCTACAACAGTTCTATATAAAGAAGGATTAGTTAAGACGTATATACATATCGCAATAACTCCTATAAGAAATATATATCTAACATTCTTATTTTTATAAGCAAAAGTAAAATAACTCACTACAAAAAAGAAGCCTAATAATGTAGCTCTGGACTTTAAGATGATAATATCACTCAAATGATACCACCTGTATCACTCAAATGATACCGCTTG
>OJNH01002466.1_pt1 | contig 12923 bp, 18 predicted proteins | sample 1597361 | NCBI WGS metagenome assembly OJNH01 (sample SAMEA2452136, study PRJEB22498) | human gut metagenome | biome: human feces; feature: human gut; material: feces | place: Australia | collected 2012
AGACAATACTATTTATGTGAAAGGAGAGTAATGGACACCCAGGGCTGTGCTTAACAGCACTCCTCCCACGACTAAAGTCACGGGTGCCCGTGCTAAGCGAATTTATGAAATATTACCTATAATGACGAAGAGGGACAGATAGCTGTTCCTCTTTGTTATTATCTAAAAGGGATAGTATATTGGTACTTTCGATGTAAACGGGACAATAATCTGTGCCGGTTGCATAAAGGGATAATATACTATTCCTTTAAATTTATTAATTAAAGGAACATAATTCTATCACTTTCAATCATATAAGGGATATAATATTATACTTTTAACATATAGCTTATAATTTTTAGAAATGATCTTTTTGTCTCTTTATCTGTCATATTAATGGTAGAAAAACAAACGGAGGTGCTTATGTTAAAAGAATTACGCAGCAGATCCTTTACAAATGGAAAGGTATATGCATTAGAAACAGAGGATGGCCATCCATTGGAAGTCACCGATACTTTTTTACCAAATTATACAAAGGACGCAATCAATAACAATGAAAACACACTGAAGACATATGAAGTTGGAGACCGGACCAATCGCTGGATGATTGGTGTTAGTTGTATGAGCGGATGTCCTGTGCATTGTAAGTTCTGCGCAACCGGAAAACTTAAAAGATGGCGTTGCTTAACAGCCGAAGAGATTGTTGCACAGGTAGAATTTGTTATCAAACAGAATCCTGAATACCGATTTGAGGATGCTTGGGAACATAAAATTAATTACACCAGAATGGGAGAGCCGTTCCTAAATATAGAAGAAGTAAAAAAAGCTATTCAGATGATTGACGAAAAGTATCCAGGAACGCATCATTATATCTCTACAGTTGGATTACAGGAAAGCGATTTTAGCTGGATTAAAGACAATATTACGTTACAAGTAAGCTTACATAGTCTTGATGAGGAAAGACGACACAATTTAATTCCTATCAGTAATCTGATGTCTATCGAAGAACTGGGCCAGATTCGGACAAATAGTAATTTAAAAACAACTGTCAATATGACATTGGTAGACTATGAAGATTTTGACATCAATATCTTGACCAAATATTTTGATCCTAGATATTTCTTTATAAAATTAAGTCCTATTAACGAGAACGAGATTTCTGAGGAAAATCATATGGGATCTGGTATTATCGAGAAAAGAAATTTGATGTAATACGCAAAGGAGGAAAAACTCATGGAGAAAATCGCAAATCAGTTAAGGGCAGCAGGTTATGATTACGCAGTTGCCATTGCGACTGAAGCAGAAATTACTGCAAAAGCTGCATGCGGCCAGTTAGCCATTATTACTGAGGATAAGTAATCGTTAACAGGAAATGCCCCACTCAGGGGCATTTTCTATGGAGGAAAAAATATGTTACATAATCATAGAGTGTTCCGGTATCGAATTATCACGAATTTTCATTGTAATCAGAACTGTTATTTTTGCTTTCAGCCGGAAAAGCGAGAAAAGATATTAGATATTGAAAAAATGGAAGATACTATGAAAAAGGTAGGTATGTTGGAAAGAGCTACCATTATGGGCGGAGAGAGTTTACTTTTACCGAATATCGTAGATTATTTCAAAGTAGTGCATAAATATGTAAATACAATTTGCCTGGTAACAAACGGTACGAAGTTAACTGAAGATTTGACAAAAGCTTTAGTAGAAAATGGACTGGAAGAAATGGCAATCTCTATATCTTCTAAAGAACAGTATAAAGCCAGAAGAGAACAGATATTGATTGCAAAAAAGTACGTGCCTAATTTACGCATTAATCTTCCAAAATCTTGGGAGTCTACTGGAAAAAAGTTATATGAACTTGTTGATATGATTCTAAAAGATGATATTGGCGTGGTTGTATGTGAAGATCTTATGGGCAGATACAATTTAAACTATAAAAACAGCTATGAAGATCTGCTTTATGGTATGGGCGCTAAATTATTACGTAGTGATGGACATAATTTCTTCACGTTTGAGTGGAAGGGAAAAGAATTTGGGTTGTTTGGGTATCACGGAGATAAAAACGCATCCGCAGATACGGAAGAAGCCGGATACGAAAAGACAGATATTATCATTGCACCGAATTGTCATTCTGATGAACGGTATTCCCATAAAGTCTATTCTGTGTGGGAAGATTACTGCCATGATATAGGAAACCACGACTTGGCATAGGAGTGCAGTATGCTTAAAATTGATTTTGGCAGCGGATATAATCCATATCCTGGATATAAAACATGTGATATTACTCAAGGTCCCTATTTAGATTATGTATACAATACAGAGACAAACGAAATTATTGGATTGCAAGAAGGATCCGTTGATGAATTTCGCCTTAAAAACGTACTACATCATGCTGATATACCGAAGGTGATTCAGTGTCTCCACAGATATTTAAAATCAGGCGGAATTCTGCAAATTATTGAACCAAGGACGGAATATTACGAACAAAACCGGTGTCTGGATCTGTTTTGGTATCGTTACATTTATCCGAGATATGAAATAGCAATTCCTCCCAAAAGGAGAGTTGACTACTTAAAAATATGCGAGGCATATTTTAAAATCTCATCACATCAAAATGCAGATGTTTATGACGTTTATTTTTTTGTTAACCGATAATAATTAGCAGAACCTTATATAAGGAGTAAATATATATGCTATCTTTTTTACAAAAATTAATTAGTAGTAAAAATAATACAGTAATATCTTCAAAACAAGATGCTGTCACTGCAAATAGTGACGACTTAATTCAGGAAAAGCCAATACCTAACTGCAAAAATGCTTTCCATATATTAATCATTACAGATACGCATTGTCATATGAGAAAAGAACAAATAGAAGACTTTCTCTCTGACATCGAAGATAAAATTGATATTGTCTTTATATTAGGTGATATGAGCGAAAGAGATATGTTCGTTGCAAAAGAAATAGCTAAAAAATATAAAGCTCTCATCTATGGAATTCTTGGTAATCATGATTATGATGGACAATTAGAAGAAATGGATATTCCAAATTTTGAAGGAAAGATGATAGAATTTAATGGAGTTACGTTTACAGGAATGCACGGAAGCTTTAAATATAAGAACTCTGACGCACCTATGTTAACTAACGAAGAGAGTATAGAATTAGCAAAAATACTACCAACTTGTGATATTTTTCTTACTCACGATAAAGCTAGAACAAATAATGAAGAAAATTCGCATAGTGGATTAGAAGGCATAACTCAGTATATTTTAGATAAAAAACCAGAATATCATATTCATGGACATCTTCATGAAAATATGAACGAAAATATTGGCGGAATTAGTTCTTTGGGATTTTGTAGATATGCATATATCGAAGTATCTAAAAATGGATTAAAAATCAAAAAGATTTTTTAAAGATAGTTCACTGAAATAAAGTACGACAAAAAGCTCCTGTTACAAAGAGGTAAAATCAGATAAAGAACAATAAATCATTAAAAACATGGACGTAAAAATTTCTGTGCAGAAATTTGCAATAATTTTCAAAGCTGTTATAATAGCATTATCAGATGAAGAACACATCTGATTTCCCCTTTTATCTTTGATGAAGATCCCCGGAACTTTCCCCTCCGGGGATCATTTTTTATACATATATTTTCTTCCATATTATTTGTATAAACAAAGGAATTCAAAATAAAAACCAATATACTCAAAATCAAGATATTTTACGGTGAATTTTGTGCAGAAATTTACAGTGTTTTTAAATTTAATCTATCATATTAATATCAGAAAGGTGGTATAATTATGACATGTTATGACAGTAAAGAAGGATCATTCCCTATTAGTTATAAAGATTGCCAGTTACTGGCTGATGCCTGCGAAGAGCAAATAATTCAAATGGAGAAAAACCTGGAAGAGATTAGTCCGGAAAAATATTTGCGCTACAAGGAATTGCATCAGTATTTTCTTGGTATTCGGAAACTTATGGAAGCTCGTAAAATCAAGGAAGAAAATGCCAAAAAAGAAGAGGAAAATTTTCGAAAGCAGCTTACTGAAAGCTTGCAGAATCAGCAGTAATTGCTATATAATAGCAATAGTCAAAAATTAAAAGCTGGGAAAAATCCCAGCTTTTGTTATGAGGAGAAAATTATGTTTGATGGATTAAAATTAATGGATGCTCACGGATCCAGATTAGATATGGAATTTGAATTCGATTGGTTTTTGAGAACAATAGAAGTGAATTGTCCCAATAGATGGAATGAAGTAAGGGATGCTTTATATCATCTATTTTGTGGCGCCATGCGAGTGATTACAGATTATCGGTGGATTCCAGAATGCAAGGAAACAATTCTTTCAGGAATCAACATAACCTGTGAATTAAAAGAAGACGAAAACGGAAAAAGAGAAAGTAAGTCACTCGGTAAATGGACATTTTATCTAAACGTAAAATCCGGGACGACTTCAAAAGAAACTATAGAAAATCTGGAAAAAGATATGGAACGTTTCCTTCGTGCAAGATTTAATATTAAAGAGTCTCATGATCTGAATGTTGTACGAGAAGAGTATGAACGGAAGAAATTGCTGGAGAAGATTATTTTGCAGTAAAAGACCTATAATAGCATAATATATATAGGAGGATTTTCTATGAATTTTGTTATTCCGAGCGAAAGACATCAAAAGTCATTAGAATACGCTGTTAATAAAGCATCTGCTTCACCGATTTTTCCATATATAAGAAATATTGTTTTATTTGGTAGCTGTGCAAGAGGAGATTTTCATTGGTCCAGTGATGTAGATTTGCTATTTATTATGGATGATTCGTTTAATGATCACACCGAATTAAAGAGCGATTTGTTTACGTTACGGGGGAATATAAGTCCAATTGATTCTGAATGCCCGGAAGTCGATGCTAAATTCTATTCAGAGTCAAATTGGAAAAATCAAAACAGTTTCTTTTTGCAGAACGCTAGAAAGGATGGGATTGTGTTATGATAAATACAAATAATGATATCAATTACTTCAGAAGGCTCTATAGATGATACAATCGCGAATGCCAGGCAAAAGACTGCCGAAATTAACACTCAGCAATCATTGCCAATACAAAAGCATGATTCTAGCATACATTAAAAATATATACTTCACATTTAATTTAAATGGAATTTTTTATCTTGCATATTATAACGGTTATCCGTTATAATATATATGAGGTGATTTTTATGCTTAAAACATTATGTAATTTAAAAGAAATAAGCGTATATAGATGCTCTAAAGACACAAATATTCCGTATTCGACATTAAGTGACATTGCAAATCATAAAACGGACCCCAATAATATCAACGCACTTATACTAAAACGATTGGCTGAATATTTTTCTTTATCTATGGATGATTTATATACAATTTTAAATCTAAAACAGCGGGTTCCTTTTTCTTCATTTAGAAGCGAAATGTGTCACAAGCTTCACAGAAATGGCGATATAGAAATGCTATCATTTATTAGGAAAAATAATTATATTCCCATATTATGGAATATAAGATGGTATCCGGAAGCCCTATATACATTGGCCATGTTCGATGAAATAACAGAAAAAAATAACGCAAGCTTATGTATGGATTATGAACAATATAGGAAGACAAAAATGAAAGAGCTGATCGTCTCTCCTGATATTATTTTAATGGAGAAGCTAACAGGCAAAGACGATGAGCGTCAAAAACTGATTGCAAATGCCAATCCATATTTTTTACAGTACAACATATTGGAAGGAGATATTTATGCCGAGTGAAAATGATATACAACTTGACCGTAAACTAATGCTTACGTGTTTAAAAGAAGTAGCAAAAGAATATCACAAACAGTTTAAAGGAGGAAATATTGAAATTATTATAGTCGGCGGAGCATCATTGGCTATGAATTATAATTTTCGACCGGGAACGACAGATATAGACGCTTTTATTGTAGCTAGGGAAGATTTAAAAGACATCATCAATAAAATCGGTGACAAATACAATTTACCAAATGGTTGGCTAAATCAGGATTTTAAATATACAGATTCTTACAGCCCTAACATCCGTCAATATAGTAAATATTATGCTTCTTATTCTCATTGTATGGAAGTTCGGACGATAAAAGACGAATATCTTATAGCTATGAAATTAGCTTCTTATCGTCCTTATAAGCATGATCGATCTGATATTATTGGCATTATTATTGAAAATGATCGACAGGGCAGATCAATCACTTTCGACAAGGTAGATAAAGCTGTCCGGGATTTGTATGGAAACTGGAACAAAATATCTGTTGAGGCAAAGCTTTCGCTTAAATCGCTCCTTGCTGCACATAGTCTTGAAACTGTTTACGATGAGATAACCAAACAGGAGCAGATAAGTAAAAATACTTTGATAAACTTTGAAGAAAAATATCCAGGGATTCTTTCTGAAGACAATGTTTCCGATATAGTAAACTGTCAAACTCCTAAAGAAGATGTTTTATCCGTTGATGATTTAATAGCTAAAGCAACAGAAAAAGTTCAACAGTCAAATTCCAGAAATGTGCATACTCAATCCCTGAGTATCGACGATTTCATTTTATAACAAATTTTACACCGTCTATTTCTGTCATATTAACAGCAGAAAGGACGGTGTTTTTATGTATATAGAAAAGTTAAGATCACTAATGGAAAAAGCTCCCGGTGAAGCAGCAGATATTGCAGAATACGCACAAATGTTAACAAAATACGTAAACACAGTGGCAGATCAAGTACTGGCAACAGAAAGAAATCGAGCTTTTCTAATTTCTGAACGTATAGATCAGACTGAATACATTGCCAGAATCGAGCGAGCAAATGATGAAAGAAACAAAGCACATGACAAAGCATGTGCTGCCTGCAAAAATATCAATGATATCGCAGCTAGGAACGGGAAGCAGAAGATATTCGATTTTGAGCCACAGATAGAAACTATAAACGGAAGAATGGTTTTCACACAGGATAATCATTATCATGTGGCAAAATTTTGCGCGGATCTTACAAATGAATTATTCGAACAGGGCGCTTTACAAAAATCCGAGCATTTGATTGACGAAGTAGTGGAAAAAGCCAAAGAGAAACCATATCCGATCCTGCAGACTGCCGAAATGAGAGAAAAAATTACAGAATATGAGAACTTGAATAAGACAGAAGAATTACAAGGTTTTATGAATGATAGAAAATCCGGATCCATCAAATTAAGAGATGGAAGCATGCTTGAACTATCAAAGCCTAATTCTTATGGTGAATATGATGTGAAAACAGCAAATATTTCCGATCTTGGATCAGCTGATTTTTATTTTATAAAACGGGACAACAGTTTTATCGGAGAAGAAATTCCAAAAAATGTTATACAGGAAATAGCTGCCGATCATGGTGGTCCTATAGACATTAAAGAAACGGAACCTATGCGGTCACAATTATTAGAGTCCATATTAAATGGAGATTATGATAGAACAGAAAATGAAGAAATTCCGGACATTTCTCATTAAAAAAGAGGCGGATGTCACTTTGACACCACCTTTTCTATTTTTTCATATTTGTTTTCTATCATATTAGTGTTAGAATAATAGAAAAACGGAGGAAGAAATGCAGGGTATTAAATTGATAGAAGAAACAAAAACGGATAATCCCTGGGGCGGAAAACATATTATCCGTAAAATGCAGGGATATGGATATGATATCCGGATTGTTTTTGATACGGAAGGAGACTTTCCATTACGACAAGTTTTTTTTGAACCAACAAAATGCAAGAATGAGTTTCATTTTCTATTTCAGCCAGTATACAATCCATCGTTTCAAGAGAAGGGAATTGAAAGTTTTCAGCCGGTAAAACTGTCTGTTGAAAAAATGGATGAAGTAGTTGCTGAATTTGATAATGTAAAAAAAATGTTTAAAGAGTTGGACGAAAGAGAGGAGGAATTATTTCGTGAATAAGGAAACTTATGAAACCATTATGCTTTTCGTTGTTGACGGCCTCAATTCCACAAATACGGATACTTTAGAGCTTGCTACAGATGTATTAAAATCGGCAATCCGTTACGCAAAATACCGGATGGATTTCGCAATCAATGATAATGCATGGAAAATGGAGAATGACAAATATCGGACCTCGGCACATAACCGTTTCATGGACTGTCTCAATATCTATTTACGGTATTTGAAGAATAGTGGGATGAAAGTTATTGATTTGTCTGAATATGATCGGAAAACGCTGGGAGATATCGCTTGTTATATAGCATATAAAGCAGCAATTTTGCAAAGATAAGAAAAGACCAATGATTAATTCATTGGCCTTTTTTTATCGCATTTTAATTCGGGATAAGCATATAAATATTTTTTAACATGATACTGTATACATCCAACAGAGCAGTTATATTTTTGAGACATTTGCGCATAAGATATTTTATTATAAAGATAATCTTCTGCAATAGTAATTGTTTTTTGACCCAATTTTTCAGGCAGAATAGAACAAATTTTCTTTTGTCTCATTTGATCTTTTTTATGAAATTTAATATATCTTTCTACGGTTGATAATGAAAGATGATATTTTTCAGCAAGAACTCGCATTGATACTTTATTTTCATTATTATATTCTTCTATTATTTTCTTTTTAATCAAATCTCGTTTTGTTTCTGCAAAAGTATTTTTATTTTTATACAAATTCACATAATGCTGCACAAGGCTAATGCTGCAATTATGAGATAATGATATTTCTTTCCATGTTTTACCTTCTTTAAAATATTCTTCCCCTATCTGATTGGAAATTTCGGTAATATATTTTTTACTCCTATGACTATCATTAATGAGTGGATTAACAATAATAGTCTCTACTTTATTTTCTTGATTTTGCATGTAATATTACCTCTGATCTAAATAATATTTATTCCATAATAACAAAAATAATTCACAATAACAATATTTTTGCATACATTTTCCTTCATATTAATTTTGTATATATGAAAAATGGAGAAAACCATTAAAAACAGAAAGGATTTTTTATGAATATCGTATTACTTGTTATTGGTGTTGTAGCTGCAATTTTGGGAATTATAATTAGAGTTCTTACTAAGGATACTGATTATGAAAAGGACGGCAAACATTATGCACATCCTATGATTATCGGTGGCCTTATACTACTGGTATTTAGTCAGTCGTTTGCAATTATTCCAACTGGATACACTGGTGTAAGAATTACGTTTGGACAGATTGATAACCGAACAGTACAGAATGGATTTAACTGGAAGATTCCTTTTGTGCAGTCTATTAATCAGGTCAACAATAAACAGCAGGATATTTCCTATACCGGCCAGGTTTGGAGTGAGACTGCTGAGCGTACCGTTTTATACTATGAAGGAATAACTGTCACATACACAATTAACCCCGAAAAGAGCGCCTGGATCTATGCGAACGTATCAGATTATAAGAAAAATCTGATTTCAGATAATCTTGTTGCATCCGCAATCAAGAGTAGCAGTAAGGAACTGAATTCTACAGATGCAACCAATCGTGGAATCATTGAACCTATTGCACAGGAAAAGATTCAGGAAGCTTTAGATCAAAAGTATGGTTCCGATGTGGTATTTATCAATAAGGTAGTTATCGCAAATACTGACTTTGAAGAAAGCTATAATCAGGCCATTGCAGATAAACAGACTGCGCAGCTTGCGTATGAAAAGCAGCAGATTGAAAATAAACGGCAGATTGAAGCGGCGGAAGCAGATGCTCAGGTTAAAACGACGCAGGCAAAAGCTGAAGCTGACGCAGCTGTAATTAAGGCGCAGGGCGAGGCGGATGCAAATAAACTTTTGAATGATTCCATTACGGATAAGATTTTGAGACAGCAGTATTATGAAAAGTGGAACGGACAGCTACCTAATGTTATTACCGGTGATTCCAGTGACATTATTATGGATATTGGAAAAACAACATTGGGAGAAGAATAATTTGAAAAAGAAACATTAAACTTTCTTCAGACTGTATAATAAACGCTTTTGGCCAGCTGGCCAGAAGCGTTTATTATACACATACATATTCATGATAACAATATTTTTGCATGTATTTTCTTTCATATTAATTTTATAAAATAACTTTTCGATAGGAGAATGAGTATATGTATGGAAAAATGATGATTGAGGAATTGAAACGTTTCTTTAATACAGATGAGCTAAAGCCAAGTATTGTGGTGCTGGATGTCGGTGTTTTCTTCCCATATGTGAATCAGGATATTTTGAAGTTTGATATGGGTTTGAACGAACTCCCTCTGGATGCAGGACGGTTTGATGATATGAAGTTCAACCATAGATATCCGAACCGTAATTATGTGACTCTGTCCTGTATTAACGAGCGGAAAATCAGTCGTGTGGGCTATCCTATTATAGGCGAAGTTGCGGAAATGACTGGAGAGAAGTATCTGTGTATGGATTATGGCATTGGGGATTCTAATAAAATTTCTATTGTGGTTCCTATCATGTTCAATTTAACAGAGGATGCTCCCTGTGCGACAATACAGGTAAGAATGAATCTGCGGAATCCAAATGAGCCGACTTTCAGTATTCATGTACATATTCCGTTAGATAAGGAAGAATGGAAAGTCATGAACTATTGGTCTCATGACGAGGTGCCGGAAGATGATTATAATGAACTGCTTATACCAGATGTGGCATTAACTTCCGAGAAAGATTGCAGAATCGTATATGAGCCGATTGTAATAAATGGCTACGGAGAAAACGATATGGTCGTTTAGATGCAATCTGCATCAGCTGAAGAAGCATCAAACAGAGAGCTAATAAGGTTTCTTTTTTTATGAGAAAAGTGGTTAATACAGATCAAGATATTGCATATTTTTTAAATTAATTTTCAAACAATTACTTTTACAAAAGTCTATTGTTTATGCTGTGTTGCAAGCATTTACATCCACTTAACGGATGTATTTTAAACATCAATATTTTTATTCTTATTTTTAAGGAATATAAAATATGAAATATTATTTTTTCAAATAATTGTTTCCATAATTTCTTTCATATTAATTGTATCAAAAGAAAATTGGAGGAAACGAAATGGACAAATTTGAAATATTTAATAACACAAATTTAGGACAGCTCACCGCTATATTTGGAGACAATGGCAATATTTGGTTCCTGACAAAAGATGTTGCTAAAATTTTGTGTATGAAGGCAGAGCATGCTCTTCGTTTAGTTGATCCTGAAGATAGAACTGAATTTTTCATCAATATCGGAACCGGCAGACGTAAATATCAGTGTGTAAATGAATACGGTATTTATGAAATGATTTTCGCATCCAAGAAACAGGAAGCAAAAACATTCCGTAAGTGGGTGACTCATGAAGTATTGCCGTCTATTCGTAAAAACGGTGGTTATATCATTGGACAGGAAGAATTGAAAGGAGAAGAGAAAGAAAAACTGGAAGAACAGATTCGTCAGTTGGCAAAGCAGGTAAACGCTTACAGAGAAGACGGAAATCTTTGGATGAATATGTATTTTAACATTCAGAAAGATTATCTGGATGCTGTTGAAAAAATCTATGGAAAAAAGACCAATATTGCAAACGATAAAACAACAAAGACAGAATATGTTGTTTCCCCCGAAGGATGGATTCTTCCAAAATCCCTATATTTATTGAACGATAATGATTAATTTAGGCAGCTTTGGCTGCCTTTTTTATATAAAACCGTGAAAAAGCAGACTGTATAATTGGTATAGGATTCCATAAAAATAATGTCATATTAATTATATATAATATAAGTCAATAACCCATCACTAAAGTGACGGGTTTGTAAAAGCCCGATATTGACTAGCCTAAGTGTTTCGAACACTACGTTACGAGAGAATATATAGTCACCTGCGGATGTAATACCTAGTCTGCAGCTCTGAGGTCCGTGATTAAACAGTCCTGTTGGATAGGGACAGTGTTGCGGATATCCAAAACCTCTCATTAACATTGGCGAAGGTATCATTACAGAGGAATGACCTCTGATTTATGTGATTTGGTTCACAGAAAGGAGTGCCTGTTATGGTATATGTTCTTAACATCGACGGACAGCCGCTTATGCCCACTGACAGGCATGGAAAGGTCCGGCATCTTTTGAAGGACGGCCGGGCGGAAGTAGTAAAGTGCTGTCCGTTTACCATACGACTGTTGTATGACAGCACGCACTATACGCAGGATATCGTATTAGGCGTGGATGCCGGCAGCAAACATATCGGTTTGTCGGGCACCACGGAAACAAAAGAACTCTATGCTTCCGATGTAGAGCTCAGAAATGACATTGTGGATCTTATTTCCACACGCAGACAGAACCGCAGGTTCCGTCGTAATCGTAAGACACGGTACCGGAAAGCCCGATTCCTGAACCGGTTATCCGATAAGAAGGACTGGTTGGCTCCCAGTATCCGGCAGAAAGTCGATACCCACATGACCGTGGTATCCAGAGTATGTAAGATACTTCCGGTCACAAAGATCATCGTGGAGACAGCATCCTTTGATATCCAGAAGATCAAGGATCCGGATATCAGTGGTACTGGTTATCAACATGGTGAGCAGCTCGATTTCTGGAACGTCCGGGAGTATGTATTATTCCGGGATGGACATACCTGCCAGTGCTGCAAAGGCAAATCCAAGGATCCGGTACTCAATGTACATCATATCGAGAGCCGTAAGACTGGCGGCGATGCTCCCAATAACCTGATCACCTTATGTGAGACCTGTCATAAGGGTTATCACTCAGGTGCGGTGCAGCTGCCGAAAGCCATCCATCGTGGCATGAGATTCAAGGATGCTGCATTCATGGGTATCATGCGATGGGCGTTCTATAACAAGCTGAAGGAAGTTTATGAGCCACAGGATATTGAGATACGTATGACATTTGGGTATCTCACAAAGAATACCCGTATCCGTCATC
>OJNH01002487.1_pt1 | contig 12823 bp, 16 predicted proteins | sample 1597361 | NCBI WGS metagenome assembly OJNH01 (sample SAMEA2452136, study PRJEB22498) | human gut metagenome | biome: human feces; feature: human gut; material: feces | place: Australia | collected 2012
TCACCATTTTAAGACGAAAGATGATCTTCTTTCTTATTATATAGAAGAACAGCCAAGTATGGATCCGGATCTTCTTGAACTTCCGTCCAGTGCTGCTGAGACAAAAGAAGCAATCATCTCAGTTTATTTAAATTATGTTCACTACTGCGAAGAGCTCGGAGTGGAATTCATGGCCAATTATTATACACCTAAGAATCAGTCACTGAACCCTTTGATCCGTACAGAAAGACCATACCCGATCGTTACCGTTCATGATTATCTGAAGCGTGTGATCGAATCCGGAATCATTTCCCCGTCGGCAGACCTTGAGGATATTACAACTGACATTCGTATGATCGTAATCGGAAATGTATTCGAATGGTGCTTAAAAAGCGGCGATGCTGATTTTGAAGGTAATATGCGTCGGTCCCTTACTACTTATCTGAACGGATTATTCTAACAGATCATTACATATAGATACTTTATCGAATTTCAAAAACTTACAAAGGATGAATGCGGTATGTACACATTTATAGCCAATCCTAATGCCAGATCCGGCAGAGGGATTCTTCTCTGGAAACAGATTGAGAAGATCTTACAGGAAAAAGAAATTGAATATAAAGTTTTATTTACTAAATATCAGCATCATGCTACCAGACTGGTTCATGATCTTACCTCCGATAGCGCATCCCATACGATCGTTGTACTGGGAGGCGATGGTACTTTGAATGAAGTGATCGACGGAATCGCATATCTCGATAAGGTAACACTCGGATATATTCCGCTTGGATCCGGCAATGACTTTGCCAGAGGCCTTGGTCTTCCAACGGATATTCACGGTGCCCTGGAGCAGATTCTTGCCCCAACGCATTACACCGCCATGAATGTAGGTGTACTTGATTACGAGAATAAGCACCGAAGATTCGCTGTAAGTACCGGAATTGGCTTCGATGCTGCAGTCTGCCATCAGGTGATGGTCACACCGCTTAAGGCTTTCCTCAACCGGCTGAAGCTCGGAAAGCTTACATATCTTGGTGTTGCCCTTCATAAACTGTTCACATTAAAACCAGTCACTATGACGGTCACAACCGAAAATGGTGAGACAAAAACATATGAAAAAGTATATTTCACAGCTGTTATGAATCTGAAATATGAAGGTGGCGGTTTTAACTTCTGTCCTGCTGCCAGTGGTACAGATGACAGGTTAGATATCATTACCGTAGCAGAATTACCGAGACTTAAAGTTCTTTGTCTGCTGCCAACGGCCTTCAAAGGATGGCACACACGTTTCCATGGAATCCATCTTGATACCTGCACAGAAGTGACTGTCATAAGCGATCACCCACTGCCTGTACATACAGACGGCGAGCCCGTCTTTTTACAATCTGAGGTCCACGTACATCTGGAGAAAGAAAAGTTACGTATTATTACACCTTGTTAATCATATTGTTCACGGGGAGGTTCTTTTATGCGTTTACTGATTACCGGAATTATTGTATTTCTTATATTATTTTACTTTTATCTGATCTGGCCGAGACTGTCCAGAAAACGACAGATCCGTCCATTTCTTCACACGATGTTCGCCCATCGTGGATATCATTGTATTGAAAAAGGGATTCCCGAAAATTCCATACCTTCTTTCCGTGCCGCTATCTCCCATGGATATGGGATCGAACTGGATGTCCATCTGACAAGCGACGGAAAACTTGTCGTATTCCATGATGACGACCTGTCTCGTATCTGTGGACAACCGGAAACCATTGAATCACTCCCTTTAAAAGAATTACAAAGCTGCCGGTTACAGAATACGAATGAGACTATCCCACTTTTCACCGATGTACTATCCCTGGTGGGCGGCCAGGTTCCGCTTCTGATCGAACTGAAGATTCCAAAGTCTTCTCTTGGCATCTGTGAAAAGACCTGGGAGATTCTTAAGAATTATAACGGACCTTATATGGTACAGTCTTTCAACACACTTGGTATCTGGTGGTTCCGCCGTCATGTACCCCATGTCTTAAGAGGTCAGCTTTCTTCCAACCTGACTGCCGACCATCTTCCGGAGCCATGGATCCTGACCTTTGTTGTAAAGCATCTGCTTGGTAATGTACTCGGACGGCCGGATTTTATTTCGTATAAGCTCGCAGACCTTCCGATGTTTGAAGTCTGGTTTTTAAAGCACATTCTGCATCTTCCGGTTGCAGTGTGGACTCTGCGGACACCTGATGCTTTAAAAAAGGGAAAACGGCATTATGATATGCAGATATTCGAGAAAAAGAACACTTACTATTAACTTTGTAAAAAATGTTAATATTCCATGAACTTTATTGTTGATTCATTTTTTTCATGTTATAATGCGCTTTGAAACGAGATAAGATAATAACAAAGGCTTTGAAAAAGGGGTAGTTCATATGAAAGCCATTGATAAAGCAAAGAGTTTTTTGAAGAAGTACCGTCATGCATGGGTATTATCATACTTTCTGATCTATATGCCATGGTTTGTTTATCTGGAGAAGCGCACGAATGTACGTCATTACATGATACATTCCCCAATCGACAATCATATTCCGTTTATTGAATATTTTATCGTGCCGTATTTAGTGTGGTTTGTATTCATTGCCGTAACGGTAGCTTATTTCCTTATTAAGGATAAATGGGGATTTTACAGACTATGTGCTTTTTTATTTTCAGGTATGACGATTTTCCTGATCATATGCACGGTTTTCCCAAATGCATTAAATTTGAGACCAACTGTATTTCCACGCGATAATGTATTTACAGATATGGTAAAAGTCCTGTACAAGACAGACACCGACGAACGTGCTTCCTAGTATCCACGTATTTAATTCCATCGGTGTCAGTATTGCTATTTCACACAGTAATGATCTTAAAAAGCACAGATGGATCCAGATCAGTGCCTATATTCTGGCAGCGCTCATTATCCTGTCTACAATGTTCTTAAAACAGCATTCCGTGACGGACGTGATTGCAGCTGTTACGATGGCATGTATTATTTATCCATTCGTGTATGTGACAGAGGATAAGAAAGCGCCGAAGCTTTCTCAGCAGCCGACGTAACATGAATATAGAAATGACTAGCTATTGGCAATTTTTTGTATATTATGCTATGAAAAGAAAGATGCAGGTAACTGTTATATAACTGACAGTTACCTGCATCTTTTTATTTTTGTTCCGTTTTCTTTAACAGACACAAAATTATTCGTTCCTGTGAAGATACTTTCTTTTGCAATCTTCAGACAACCTGTTATCATCGCAAACCAAAGTGCCGTATTATCTTTCAATGCCGTACTCATAGTATGCAGGGACTGTCCTACCTGAATCTTTCCCGCACTTCCACTTTTTAACTCTTTAAAAAGATTCATCCATGCATTGCACAATGCTTCATCGTAGATAATTTCAAGACCATCGAATAACCTCCTGTTATCGGACCGTATATCGAAAAAATGGGCAAGCATACTCATCCCCATTGTTTTTCCAAAGCGTCTCGGACGGGTAAACAGGTTTACTTCACCCCATCTTGTAAGCAACTGTTCAATCAGTCGTGTCTTATCTATATAATAGAAATCTTCCTGCCGCAATTTTTCAAAATTCTCAATTCCAATTGGAAGTTTTTTTAATCCTGCCATCTTATATCCCCTTCCATTTATAAAGCATACCTTCTTATTGTTATCCGTCTTATTACTTTTCATAATAGCATGAATCCTACTGTAATTCCAGAAAATAATGCAACCTGTTACTATCGCAAGTGACAGTGGCAAGCGAAGTAAAATATGTAATAATATGATTGAGATACTTGCAGAAAATATTAACAGAAATGGAAGGTGATGAAAATTATGAAGATATTGAAAAAAGCAGGAGGGATTCTCCTTGTAATAATCGGAATATTCTTTTTTGTATCTGCTTTAAAGATGATCTTTGTGGATAACCCCAAAACAAAAGCAGCTCTGAAAGACGCAGTTTACGTTGATGCAGCAGATACGATCGACCCGGAAAACGATGGAAAGACAGTCATTGTATGCGGCACATTTGAGCTGACTGAACCGGCACATGATGATGAGCTTGGACTGGACTTTGACAGCATCCGCATTTCAAGTTCAAAACAGACAATGAAATTAACAAAATCTTCTTCCAAAAAGAAGGAGGCAATGACTGACGACGAAAAGAAATATGGCGTTCTGGAATGGAATTCATCTTTCAGCAGCATGCCGGTATCAGGCCAGGGGAAAATTGGAAATTATGCACTTTCGCAGGATTTTATTGATGATATTATGCTGACCAAAACCTGGGAAGATTACGACAAGGCAGCATTATCATCTGCCGGTTATACATATGTACCGGATAACACCTATACACAGAAGCATTTTATAGAACCATCGAACCAGACGACACGTTCACATAAAGAATATGATGTTCGTTATTATTATTCTGCTGCTGATTTCGAAACAGGGCAAACCGTAACTGCTATCGGCATACAGGACGGACAGACTCTCAAATCCACACCCGGAATCACAGAGAATCTGATGAAAAATAAACTTGACCGCGATGAAGTGATCAAACAGGGCGGCACCCCAGGTGTAGGAGCCCAGATCTTTTCAGTTGTTTCCTCATTGCTGTTAATATTGGGAGGGTTCCTTCTTATTATATTATGAGAAATAAATCTATAGCAATCCTCTTAAATGCATTATTTACGAGGATTGCTATAAAAAGAGGATATTACTTTTCAATTCTAAGCATGCGATATCCAATGCCAATATGTGTCTGGATGTATTGCACTCCATTTTTCTCAGGCTCCAGTTTTTTTCGCAATGTTGCCATAAAAACTCTAAGAGAAGCAACGTCATTATCCGAACATCGTCCCCAAATCTGCTGGGTAATATAGGTATGTGTCAATACTTTTCCAACATTACGGGATAAAAGGCAGAGCAGCTTATACTCAATGGGCGTCAGATGCAGTTCTCTGTCCTTCAGGAATGTGCAGCCAGCCGTGTAATCTATCTTTAATCCACCATTTTCAAAAACAGATGTTTCCGGCTGTTTTCCTGACTGCGTTATGGCAAGCCGCCTTTGGCTGACACGGATACGCGCAAGTAATTCTTCTACTGAAAATGGTTTTGTGATATAATCATCTGCACCCGCATCCAGTGCCTCTATTTTATCCATATCTTCACTTCTGGCACTGATCACGATGATAGGCATATTCGACCAGGTACGGATTTTCTTTATTACCTCTACTCCTTCCATATCAGGAAGGCCCAGATCCAGAAGAACGATATCCGGATTGTGTGATGAAGCCTCCAAAATGGCCGAAGCCCCATTTTCTGCAGCCAGATATTTATAGTCATGTGTTTTTAAAGTGGTAACGATCAGGTTCCGTATGGGTCTGTCATCCTCAACCACCAGAATTAATGTCTTATTCATTTAATGTCACCTCGCTTAATGGTAAAGTAAAAGTAAAATTACATCCATGCGGAGCATGATCCGAAAGAACCAGTGTTCCATCGTGAGCTTCTATGATAGAGCGGCAAAGTGCCAGGCCAAGCCCCAGACTCCGTTGGCTGTCTGCAACGGTTGTTTTCCCTGTATAAAACATCTCAAAAATATGTGGCTTCATTTCATCCGGGATCCCGGGGCCGTTATCTTCCACGCTTACCTGTGCTTTCCCGGCTTTTTTGAACCCCCGAATGCTGATGACAGAGCCTGACGGCGTATATTTTATCGCATTATCGATCAAATTTACCAGAACCTGTATAATAAGATGCACGTCCATACGTGTAAGAACAAGTTCTTCACAGTCCGCCACTATCTTATACGCATCATGCTTCCGGCTGACATGCCGGAGTGACTCTGCTATTACCTCATCCAAAAGCTGATCCGTAAATTTAAATTTCAATCTTCCATCATTCAGCCTGGTAATGGAAAGCAGATTCTCCACAACTCCGATCAGCCACTCTGAATCCTCATGAATGTCCGTGTAGATCTGATACCTTGTAGCTTCATCCAGACGGTCACTGTTACTGAGAAGCATATCTGCATTTCCGGAAATAGAACAAAGCGGAGTACGCAGGTCATGGGAGATCGCCCGAAGAAGATCGCCACGCAGCTGCTCATTTTTTGCTAAAACCGCATTTTTTTCTTTTTCTATGGCATTTTGTACATTCTCCATTGCAAGTGCACATTCATTTATTACAGACAGCAGGATGCTGTATTCATAAGAGTCCAGTGTTTCTTTCTGCAGAGGGATCCCGATTACGCCATAAACATTATTCCCGCTTCGAATTGCCAGATATAAGCATTTTGCCTGTGAGAAATACTGTGTGGATGCGCCGGCACGCTGTCTGTTTTCATAAGTCCATCTGGCCGCCTGTTGTTCTTCCTGTGTCAGAAAATCCTCTGTGCTCTCTTTTTCCCCGGAAAAAAGCTTTCCCTCTGATAAAGTTCCGTTTTCTACTACATATGCTGTAATACTGCGGTTTAATAAACGGAGAAGCTGTGTACAGGTGACATCAAGAATCTCTGTTTCCCCTTTTGCATTTTGCAGCAGACGGTCTGTATCGAACAGAATCTGTGCACGAAAAGCAAGCTGTGTAGACAGCTTTGCATGTGTTTTCAGCTTTGCTGCAAGTGCTCCCGTAAGTACGGATGAAATAAGCATTATGAAAAATGTCACCGGATAACCCACCGCATAGGTTTTGAAAGACATCCTTGGTTCTGTCAGAAAAAAACAAAATAAAAATACACTTAAAAAAGAGCCTGCAACACTGCAAAGATAGCCATCTGTCACAATCGAAGTAATCAAAACCCCCAGAATATATATGGTTACAATATTCGTATCCGTAAAATTCAGTTTCTGAAACAACAGACCAATTAAAGTGCATACCGCAAATATAAATACCGTCAGAAAATAATCCTTTGCAGACGGTTTTTCCATAGACCATGTAAATGATCGTTTCTGATGATTCACATTTTTTAAATTCATCCTGTCCCCCACCTTTTTTACTGTTTTGAAAATTATATCATGGGGCTGTGTTGTGGTCAAAAATCTTTTTTAACTAGTACAGCGAAAATTAAGTTTCTGCTATATTGACGCAGGATGATTTCTTCAGCTGCAAGGCGGAGGAATGAGGCGTAGCGGTGGCTACGGCGATTGACGACAACGCCGCAGATGAAAAATCAGACAAGTCAATATAGCAGTTACTTAATTTTCGCTGTACTATGCAACGGTATTTTACAGTTCTGAATATAGGGTGCTGTAAAATACAGAGGTAAATTTTGCAGATGTGAAACAGGATATCCGCAGAATTTTATAGATTACACTCAGAATTATCAAGGATATTTCTGATGCTGTGAACTAATATAGGTATTGTTGAAAGAGAAAAAAACAGAAATTGCAAAAAACAGGTATTGTAGCAGGAAGACAGGTTAGGAGGAATTATTATGGCAATTTTAGTTACAGGTGGAGCAGGCTATATTGGAAGCCATACAGTTGTAGAATTGCAGAATGCAGGATATGATGTTGTAGTTCTGGATAACTTAAGCAATGCAAGTGAGAAATCTCTGGAAAGAGTTTCCAAGATCACAGGCAAACCAGTGAAATTCTACAAAGCAGACATCCTGGACCGCGATGCTTTAAATGAAGTTTTTGATAAAGAAGATATTGATTCCTGTATTCATTTCGCAGGTCTGAAAGCAGTTGGAGAATCCGTTGCCAAACCTTGGGAATATTACGAAAATAACATTGCAGGAACCTTAACACTGGTAGATGTTATGAGAAAACATAATGTAAAGAACATTATCTTCTCTTCATCTGCAACTGTATACGGAGACCCGGCAATCATCCCGATCACAGAAGAGTGCCCGAAAGGACAGTGCACAAATCCATATGGATGGACAAAATCCATGCTTGAGCAGATCCTGACAGACATTCAGAAAGCAGATCCGGAATGGAACGTAGTTCTTCTTCGTTACTTCAACCCGATTGGTGCTCATAAGAGCGGAACCATCGGAGAAAATCCAAATGGAATCCCGAACAACCTGATGCCATACATCACACAGGTTGCAGTTGGAAAACTGAAAGAACTTGGCGTATTCGGAAACGATTACGATACACCGGACGGAACAGGTGTCCGTGACTACATCCATGTAGTAGACCTTGCCAAAGGCCATGTAAAAGCCCTCAAGAAACTGGAAGATAAATCCGGATTAAGCATTTACAACCTTGGAACAGGTAAAGGCTACAGCGTTCTCGACATTGTTAAGAACTTCGAGGCAGCTACAGGTGTTAAGATCCCATACGTGATCAAAGCACGCCGCCCTGGAGACATCGCAACCTGCTACTCCGATGCATCCAAAGCTGAGAGAGAACTTGGCTGGAAAGCAGAGAACGGAATCCGCGAGATGTGTGCAGACTCCTGGAAATGGCAGAGCCAGAATCCGAATGGATATGAGGATTAAGAAACGGTAAGTACATATCATAAATAAAAACAGGCAGGCTTCTTTTTATAAGAGAGGCCTGCCTGTTTTTTGGGGGTAAAAATGTCGCTTATCATTTCCATAAGCGACACCTGTTTTTCTCAATTATACATAGTTTCCGAATCATAAACAATGATAGCATCGGCAATATGTGTTGTCAAGCCACGAAAAATGCACTATATTTAGCAGGTTATGCTCTTTTTGGGTGTGAGATATTCCTAAATACGCCACCTGGCTTCCTTTTTTCGCCGATTCGTGGTCACAAAAATGGTCAGGCTTTTGCTATAATGAATGAAAAAGGAGACTGCAATTATGCCTAGAAAAGGGGAAAATATCAGAAAGAGAAAAGATGGAAGATGGGAAGCGCGCTATGAAAAATCCCGTGACCAAAATGGCCGGATTCAGTATGGCTATGTATATGCTCACACTTATGATTCTGTAAAAAAGAAAAAGCTGGCAATTTTATGTAAAAACAGGCCACAGACAAATATCGGAAGAAAAATCTTCTTTCGGAACCTTAATCAGGAATGGCTGGCATCTGTTCGATACACTGTAAAGATCAGTACTTATACCTGTTATGAAACTTTGATCAGCATACATATTATTCCTGAATTTGGGGACATTCCTGTAAAATATATCTCATCAGATTCTATATACAGATTTTCCGAAAAACTGAAAAAAGAAGGGCTTTCTTCCCGCACCATAAAAAACATTCTTATTTTATTCCACAGTATCCTTCAATATGGAGAAAAGCAGGGATATATCAATCATCTTTCTCAGCTGGAATTTCGTTATCCTAAAATAATAGAACATTCTTTTAATATCATATCTCAGGAAAATCTCACAAAATTAATTTCTGTTCTTTGTACAGACACATCCAGATTTTGTCTTTATCTGAAAGAATTTATTACTGTGAATGTGGAAACAGAATGGATCGTGATGTGAATGCGGCATTCAATATCATGAACGAAGGAAAACGGATCCTTATAGAATGTGCATGATAACACAATAAAAAGTTCGCATCCGTACTTATAAAAACCGCGGGACACGCGGGGATAGCCTGTTTTATCTTTGCTCTGAAGGGCAATTGAGCAGGAACCCCCACATCAAAATCTATAAGATTTAAGTGGTGGGAGTATGTCACTATGCGGGATTTTGCGCTTATAGATTTTATTGTCAACAGGCTTGACAATTTTGAACATATGGTATAAACTACAGAAAAATACAACCGACAGTTGTTATGGAGGAACTATATGGAACAGATTTTCGTGTATAGGACCTCCGGTGGTAAAAATATTTTAAGTAATCTTTCAAACGAAGTAAAGCCGATAGTATTAACTGTGCTGGAGGGAATACTAAAGGATGGACTAGAGAACTTTACTACGAGACCGATTGATAAAAAGATTACGCCAACACTTTACGAAATTAAGAAGAAAGATGTGCGTATATTTTATTACAGGGGTTTGGATAATACTATAAATATTGTATATATAACGGAGCATAAACAGAAAAATAAGACGGAAAAGACAGATAAGAAAACCGCTGTTGACAGGGAAAAACGAATGTTAAAAAATCCGCTTATTCACAGAGAACATATATAGAAAATACCACCGGAGCATTAGTGCCTGAGAGAATTGATCTCTCAGGCAGAAGTCCTAAGAGTGTTTATATAGTTTCGAAAAAATATAATTTATGAAAGAAAGGAGTGATGAGTGTTATGCTAGATCCAAAATTATATTTAAATATTCAATGTTATAAAAATGGATAAAGATGTCTTTGATTTAGTTTATTGTAAAAGGAAATAGCAATATGGGTGCATTAGAAGAACTGAAAAAAGAAGTAGCATCTGATTTGATACTTAAAAAGCAATATGAGATAGAAACGGAAATTTATAATATTGCTATATGTCTGAAAAGAATCCGGAAAGAAAAAAAGTTAACGCAAAAAGATGTTGCACAGAGAACAGGTTTAACACAACAGATGATTTCGAAAATTGAATCATATAATGGAAATCCATCAATAGAATCTTTTGTGAAATATTGTAATGGAATAGGAATTAATTTATTGGAGGTGTTATTAAATTACTGCAAATAATGTTTTAACCGAATCTGCGAAGCAGTTATTCGGTGTAGAACTGCGTAGCGAATGCGGATTGCGAATATCCGCTTGACATACAACCGCAAGAAAGGAGCTTATTATGGATAATGACAATGCAAAAGAACTGATTTCAGAAAATAATAAATATTATATAGCCGTTGATAAGAAAGAAGCATCAGGAGATATGAAACATGTGTTGAACGAAATGGTTGGATTTGGCTATGAAAAGATCGCCGAACACGAATACAATGGTGATGTAATAGTCATTTATGCAAAAAGAAAATAACATATGTCGGTAAAAAAGAACACTTGCCATACCCGCAGCACAGGTGTTAAAATAATCACATCAAACAACAAGGAGAAAAACGAATGTACGATTATCTTATCGTAGGCGCCGGTCTTTACGGTGCTGTCTTTGCTCATGAGGCGAAGAAGGCGGGCAAATCTGTTCTCGTGATCGACAAACGCCCGAATATTGCAGGAAACGTGTACACAGAGAAGATTGAGGGAATCAATGTTCATAAGTATGGTGCACATATTTTCCATACCAATAATAAGAAGGTCTGGAATTATATTACACAGTTTGCGGAGTTCAACCGTTTTACAAACAGCCCGGTTGCAAACTACAAGGGCGAGATGTACAACATGCCGTTCAACATGAACACCTTCAGCCGCATGTGGGGAATCTCCACTCCGGAGGAGGCCAAAAGGATCATCAATGAGCAGAGAAAGGTCATCAAGGGTGAGCCGAAGAACCTGGAAGAGCAGGCCATCAGCCTTGTGGGCACCGATATCTACGAAAAGCTCATCAAGGGCTACACCGGCAAGCAGTGGGGCCGCCCCTGCACTGAGCTGCCGGCCTTTATCATCAAGCGCCTGCCGGTGCGCTTTACCTACGACGACAACTACTTCAACGCCCGATCTATGGATGTCTATATCACGAAGTTGCGCAAACACCTGAAGGACGACGACCAGATCGAGATCATCAACATCCACGGCAAGGGCTATAAGCTCATTGTCCCCGATCAGAACTAAGGTCGCAAGCTGACCGTCCCCGACCGGAACCAAGGTCGCAAACAGGCCGTCCCTTTCGTCTGCCCATCGTGGAGGCGGAAGGGATGGTTGGTTTAGTACTTGCTGCTGCGCTTGGTGATAACGACGTGGGCCACCACGCCCGCCAGGACCAGGGTCAGTCCGGAAAGCAAGAGGAGGTTGTTGTGGGGCAACAGAAGGCCGTGGATCGCAAACAGGCCAATGCCCGTGCCGACAGAGATAAGTCCGGCAGACTGGATGATCTTTTTCTTCATGTCGGCAAAATTACAACAAATAATTTGGCTAATCAAAAAAAAATCCGTACTTTTGCACCGCATTTTGATGGAGAGTCTTTAAGGACTTGAAAACCAGTGCAAAAGTTTAAGCATTAACTTATATTTTTTATCAACAATTTTAAGGGTAGTATGAATCAATACGAAACCGTTTTCATTTTGACTCCCGTTTTGTCTGATGACCAGACAAAGGAAACGGTCGCTAAATTCAAGAGCCTGCTCACCGAGAATGGTGCTGAGATCTTGAATGAGGAGGCCTGGGGTCTGAAGAGGTTGGCCTACAACATTCAGAAGAAATCGTCCGGCTTCTATTTCCTCATCGAGTTCAAGGCTGAGCCTACGCTCATCGATCGTCTTGAGACGAACTTCCGTCGCGACGAGAAAGTCATTCGTTTTATCACCGTGAAGCTTGACAAGTATGCTGCTGCTTACGCAGAGAAGCGTCGCAACAAGCTCGCAGCTAAAGTAGAGGAGGCATAATCATGGCAGAGCAGAGAAAGTCAGAAATCCGTTATTTGAACGCTCCTTCTATCGACACGAAGAAGAAGAAGTACTGCCGTTTCAAGAAGAGCGGTATCAAGTATATCGACTATAAGGATCCCGAGTTCCTCAAGCGTTTCCTCAACGAGCAGGGTAAGATTCTCCCCCGTCGCATCACAGGAACTTCTTTGAAGTACCAGCGTCGTCTGGCCACCGCCGTCAAGCGTGCCCGCCAGATCGCATTGCTGCCTTATGTCACCGATTTGATGAAGTAATTAAAGAAGGAGGCAACGATTATGGAGATTATTCTGAAAGAAGATATCATCGGTCTTGGCTACAAGAACGATATTGTGAACGTGAAGAGTGGCTACGGCCGCAACTATCTCATCCCGAAGGGACTGGGCGTGATCGCTTCTCCCTCTGCCAAGAAGGTCCTCGCTGAGAACCTGAAGCAG
>OJNH01002488.1_pt1 | contig 12812 bp, 9 predicted proteins | sample 1597361 | NCBI WGS metagenome assembly OJNH01 (sample SAMEA2452136, study PRJEB22498) | human gut metagenome | biome: human feces; feature: human gut; material: feces | place: Australia | collected 2012
ATTGCTTGTGGTGTTCTGTGCCATCTTCTCAGTCCTCCTCTTCCGGGTAGCGTACTTTCAAGGGATCATAGGGTTCGTACCAGAACTCCCCTCTACTCTCTATCAATACTCTGTAATAATATCGTTTGTAAACTGCCAACAGCTTTCTCTCCAGCCAGCGGTTCTGTTTCCTCGTTGCGTAGGGACTCTGCGCATAGACGATCACTGTCCGGGGATGCCTGCTGGATAATATTGCACCCAGTCCTTTGTTGCTTCGTCTGATATAAAATATTTTCTTGTCCATCTTGCTTAACTCCTTTTTTATTTTCTATTCACTATAAAGTGCTGTGCCGTGTAAGGGACTTTTCCTTTACAAGAGAAAACAATGTTGAAAACGAAGTTGTTGAAAGCACAGATGTTATATTATCTACTTTTTGCTTTTTGAGGTGGCATCTCTTTTGAATTTCTTAGGCTTCGGGGTAGCTACCTGCAGTGGAGCGAAATAGTCGGAGAAGTCCGCCGCTGAGGACAGATGCGTATAAACCGTGTCCAGATTTTCATACCCGGCATTCTTCAACGCATTTGTAAGTTTCTCATCTCGCAGAGTGACAGAATAAATTTCCCCTGTGGATTCATCCACCCTCTCCCCCCGCACTCCCAAGTGGTTCCGGGTTTCATATAAGATTTTCGTTTTCTCTGTCTTCAGCCGTTCAAATGCCTGCTGGTACTCCGCCTCCTGCTCTTCCCTCCACGAAGTAATGACCTTGTCCCGTTCGATTGCCTTGGAACAGAGATAGCCATGATTGCCACGTAGTTCTGCTGTGGATTCGTTCATGTTCCCAATCACATATTTGATCACCGTTGACATTTCACTGTTTGTTTCGATCTGCGTTATGTAGAAACTGCCATTTTTCCACAGCTTACTCACCTCACCGGGTGCTATCGTTGTGGGGAAATTGCAGATCATGTGGTAATGCCAGTTGCCGTTGCTCTGTCGGCTAAACGTTGCCACGTAGCGGAAATTATCGTAATGGTCGTTGACCCTCTGAATAAACTTCTTAAACTCCTTATGGGTAGTCTTAATGTCTGAAAATTTTTTCTCTGGTTGTAAGCGACTGTCAAAGGTCAGGGTCAGCATGACCATCTTGCCTGCTTCAAAACTGTTATAAACCATTTCCTCAATAACCCGTCTGCGCTGTTTCATTCTGTTGTAGTAATTGAAATCTGCATAGTTGCTCGGAATATTTCTCTTGATCTCTTTTTTCCTGTCCGGCTTGATAGGCTGCGTGGTATACAATTCCATATTTTCGTAGGTGGTCAGCCGTGTCCGCCTGCGGCTGATCTTGATCTTCATTGCCAGTTCAATTAACTCTGCTTCCATTTTGTGTCCTCCTGATTGCCTTCTTACTTTGAAGTATACACAAATTAATTTCATTGTCATCTTGAAAAAGTAACAAACTTTTTATGCTATTTCGTATGCGTAATAAACCTGTTTTGACTACGTGTGGAGACATGAGGAGGCACGTATCTATGGACTGACCATTACGGGTACGCTATACAAATTGCACAATGGGGTACAAATTTCAGGCATAAAAAAAATGCCTTTCGGCACCACACATTTTTAATTTCTGAATAATACGTTTTGGACGATTAAAATTCTAAGGTTCAGAGACTATTCCAGAAGGGTGTAGTTGGCATCGGTGGGAGGCGATGAGGTGTGGGTACACTCAAGCAACACATACAAATATTTCTGGGCAGAAGGCAACGTAATCGGTGAAGCCAGGGAAGAGTTACCTTGTTCCATAATGGAGGCATGGGACTTTGATTCATTCCATCGGGTGGCATCCGATAAACCAACCGTGGCTGTGGGGGTGGAGGTAGTAAACCAATCCACTACTGTGTAGGTAGGTTCATCCTCTATCAATATCTTTCCTATCGTATCCTCCCTGGTATAGACTCCATCATTGATGTAGGTGGAAGTTGAGGAGGTTGAGGTGTTCAAGGTGCGATAGGCTTTGATGATGGTGTAGGAACGTGATAAGGAAGAAGTTGTTGGTGTGGGAATGTACTCGGGTGCCTTGCCTGGGGTGGAACCACAGTTCTCTGCATCCCATGTATGAGTGGCATCCGTGGTAATATTGTCATGCGCAGAAATTACCATCAACCCTACTCCATACTCCTTCACCTGTCCATCCGTCAACTTCTCCGTCGTAGAACCTGTCCATGGACGAAACCCTGCTCTCTCTCCTGCCTTTCCTGCCGTAATATACTCTGCAAAGGCTGCTGCCTTGTTCGTGTAGGATGCGAACCAGTTAGAGGTACACTCAGGAATATAGGTGGTTCTGTAATCCAATACATTCGGTAAGGTACCAAGGATGGGGGTACCAAAGTATTGACGACCACCTGAGGAGGTGGAACCAACAGAGAAATGATAAGATGAATCTGCATCATATCTTTTATAAATCGCTGTAACAACACCCCTACGAATTGCATCTGCAATCCTACTCTGTCTCTCTAACGCCTCCAGCTTTGTAAGTTTATTTCCTACAATGTCATAGATGTCACCGCCTGCCGCAATTTGTGCTCCATAATTATCATAGGTTGCCAGGTAATTATCTATTGTGGCATCACCTTTTGCCACCCTTGCTCTTTCCATAATCTCTGCCATGGACAAACCTTTAATATAGTCCCTTGCCTGTTCGTAAGTCATACCACCTTCAGCGGTTCCAGCCGTACCCGATTTCAGACTGTATTGAAAGTTTAACATTGTTTCAATGACGAGGATGTATTCATCATTCATGAACTTCTTGGTTATGTCCTTATCCCCCCAAGTCTGATGCACAAAATTTACTGCATTAGGATTTCCGTTAGATGCAACCTCTGCAAGCCATGCTTTGATTGTTGGTTCGTTTGTTGTTACATTACCATAATCGTCTGAATTGTTAAAAGGCGGACAATTCCATGGAGCGACACCCACAAAAGAACTTGCTGTGTAATTTCCCTTTCGAGACTTTGCAATCCATGCTGTACCTTCATGCAAACTACAATCAGGAGACCTAAATGCTTGGGCAGTCATGCCGGGAATGGGATTGCCATCTTTGGTTAATAGATAGCATAGGTAACCAGTACGCGCATATGACACACCATTCTTCGTAGGTGTCTTTCCGGCACTATTACTACTACCAAAGGAATCAACAATTGCATTTGCTGCTGCATCACTAATTCCATCCGCATGAACCGTGAGCGGATATGCTGAAAAAATAAACATCAGCAATAAACTTAGCATTGCTAATTTGAAAGATTGATATGCTTTCTTCGTTATAGTCATGCTGAACCTCCATTTCAAAAAATAATAATTAAAAAATAAAAAACTGAATATTTATAATAAAAAGGTAGAAAAAATGGACATCCCTCTGAAAAGGGATGCCCATTTGAAAGTAACTCTATGATTGATTAAAGAAATGCGTGCTTAGTTAAAACTCTTCATTCTGAATCCTTCTGTTAATTAAGTTGGCTTCTGCTTCTTGCAACGTAAATCTCATTGTTGGGGATGCTTCTACTGTTGTATCTAAGGATTTAATGGTAGATTCTATATATGCCACCTCTTCCTCCGATAAGTTATATTTTTTATATAACTGCCGATCTATGTTTGAAATAGGCTGTGACCAGTCAATATCAGAGGTTGCCGTGAAGTTCTGAAGTGGTACAAACTCAAAAGTATTGTCTGTTACATTACTTCTGCCATTGACTGTCTGATTAGCTAAGAATCTAACAAACTTTGTTTTAATGTAGGATTTACAATTTACAGTTTCTTTTTCGGTGTTAAAAGCAGCTACTAAACTCCAGCTCTCCGAAGACACAACATAAGGTCCTATTGCTTTTATATTGGTCAGCACATTTCCCGGATTTTCTTTGCTCGCTTCATTTATGATTACCCCACAAACCACTTTGCATTGAGCAACTTCGTCTAGGTTTTTAAAATTACATAACTTAGTATATACTGTTTCCTCTTTATTTGCCATTACCGCTACCTTATATTCCCCACTTGGCTTAGCAACTGTATCAAGGTCATATCTCTTTCTTTGATCCATAAACGGATAGCTTCTTGTATTGTAAATCTCTGTCCATTTATTACTACTACGTGATTTAGTAATAATACTTTTTGCAATATCAGATTTGTATATAATGCCTTCCGCCGTATTTATCTGTTGTTTTACTACTTCTATGCCTTTTTTAATACATTTGTAGTCTGTTAACTGCTTATAATTTCTATCCCACTTAAAGATTGCTACAGCTACTTGTACTGCTGGAAATAATTCTCCAACAACAGGATAATGAATAATCTTGCTTACTGCTCCATCCTCATTAAGCGCCTGTCTCATACCTTTGAATGCCTTTCCATTCATCCAGTTATCCCTTGTAATCATGCAGGTAGTATCCGACAGAGCAATTCCTAATTCTACAAATCTAGGGTATATACTATTTTTTTCATCCTGGTACGGAGGGTTTCCGATAACGACATCAAATCTCATATTCTGCACCCCTAATATTTCATTTATGTAACTCTGTTTTGCTTTTAAAATCTGCTGTTTTTCGTATTGCTTTTTAATATCTGCGCCACTTAAATATTTAATATAATTTATGTACCCTTGTGCTCCGGTTTTTGCCTTGACAATATGAGGACAGTCATAAACTCTGTCCATTGTTATAGCATAAGAATTATCCCCGATTGCTACGCCATACAACTGATTATTGACAATATAATCATGTATTCTTACATCTTTTTCCTTACCTGTATATTTTGAAAAATATTCATCTTTTTGCAATACCACTGATAATCTATCATGAATCAATGCCAAAAATTCTCCACCCTTGCAGGCAAGATCTAGAAATCTAGTCTCATGGTTGAATGTATCCCAAGGTAACAAATCCAACATCTGATTCACTACTTTTTCAGGTGTAGTGTATTCAGGAATCCTTGCATTAATTTCAAGATTTTTGGTTTCCAGTGCTACTGTCTTGTCAATAATTTGTTTTTCCTGTTTTGCAATTTCCTCTTCAGTAACTATTGTGGAACCTGATGAATTCTTTGACAAATTCTCTGATGAAACCGCCGTATTATCTTCATCCAAAAATGTAAATCCAAGTTCTTTAACATACCCCTTAATGCTTGCCAGTTTTATTGCATGTCCTCTTATTCTATCAGGTGACAGTGGATTTCTTATAGATTCACTTTTTCCTTTCCAGTTGTATTCATATTTTATATCACCGATTAATATAGCTTCTAAATCACCGGTAATAGATGTATCCCACTGTAAACTAGGATCCGTATTTTTACATACAAAGACAAGTGCTTGTGTCCAAAAAGGAAAATATTTTTCTGTTAATTCTGCATTTCTAGTAAGATGCTGTTGAAGCCTTCGCATTGCTGACTCTTTATCTTTTCCAAGCTCTCCTTTCCCAGCATATGCCATTATTTTATCGTCCTGTTCTCCTACCAAAAGATAAACTGAATTCGTTTTTAATTCCCAATCATCAATTTCCTTTTTTCGCTCTAATATAGAACGGGGTATTACATAACAGTCAATCGTAGAATCGGAATCCGAAAGTTTATAGCAACCATCCAAGGATGTGAATCCATCTAATACGTCTTTATTTATCATAAAAGGCTTCCTCCGTAAAAAATTTTGTACTATTACTCACCGTATAATGCAAGAAGAATGTGCCAGATGACACATTCTTCTTACGTTTTTACTAATTAATGGTTACATTGCTAGCATCTGGCACATCATCGAGGCTTCCGATATACCCTGTATCTACTCCTGTATCTGGTGTACCGGGGTTGCCGTGGGCGGGGATGTAGGTGTCTCCGTTTGCTCCTGTACTACCGTTGGTGGATCCTCCTGAATTACCTTTGTTAAACAACTGATCTGCAATAGTATCTAATTGTTCATCTGTGATTAAACCTTTGCTATATGGCTCTTCCAATTTTTTCAGTTGTTCCGTCACAGATAAGTTGGAGTCAGGGTCATATATATCTTTGGGTATATCAGCAATAGATGCGTATGCTTTTTTATCGGAGGAATTTTGACCGCTTGTAGTTGTTTGTTCTACATAATCACCTTCATCTATTTTTGAATCTACACCAGTACTATCAACACCTGAGGTGTCGTCGGTGTTTGTCTCATTGGAACTTAAATCGGTGGTGTCCATTCTGGAATCATAATTACCTAACTTGTAATTGAATGTTTCCATGGATGCATCCTGCTGTAATGCTGTGACAAGAAGTTCTACTGCTTCGGAACGGGTGATTGCTTCATCCCACCTCGTAGTTGCGGAGATTAAACCTTTCTGATTTGCTACTACTAATGCTTTGTATAGGTCGGTAGGAAGTCCATCATCGGGATTCTGTATTGCATACTGTAACTCGTATGCTCTCCAACGATCTTTCATCTTGTCATTTTCAATGAACTTCTGCTTCGTTGCTATATCTCCACCATCCGTTGCATCTGTTAAACTGCTTTTGGAACTATTCAGATCAACTGAATTAAAATCCTCACTGAAATATCTATTTACAATTAAGTAGATGGCTTCTGCTCTGCTGATGGCTCCATTGTAAGTAAGGTTATCTAGGTTCTTATCCTCGGTACTTAAATATGCGTTGTCGTTTACTCCCTGCGCATAAATGTTATAATCAGACTTACCTACCGCCGTTGCGAAATTTTCATCTGCGGTAATCTCCTGAACAGGGGTGTCTGCTCTGTAAACCATTGCCATAAACTCATTTCTCATCAGTGAAGAATCGGGATTCGCATAGTTCGGTTCGTTATCAGGAAGCAGATTGAAATATCCATTGATTCCCATGTAAACGGCTTTCATTGTTTCATTATCTTCAATGTCCGCGTAGTTTTTCAGAGAAGCATCGGCAAGAGCCGTCAGGCTGTCCTCACTCTCTAAGGACTGGACAAATGCTCTGTTGTGCATTACCACTTTTAAGGTATTGTTGTTCTCATTGTCTCCTGCTTCGTTGACATAAAATACACCGTTTTTGCCTTCGTCCGTGCGAATAATACCTAAGGTATCATCCCAACCGCTACGAAGATCTGCATTGGTAGTAAGGGACGCTAACTCTGTCCATGACAGAGCGGTTTCCTGACCTTGCTCGTCCTCTACAAAGCCAGGTTCTATGACCTCTATTTCTATCTGGTCTCCGTTATTGATTGCCTGCAATAATTCAGACTGGGTCATAGCTGCGCAACCCATAAGCTGGCTTGCGATAATCACTGCTGTGAGTGTAGGAATAATAAATCTTTTTACTCTCATAAACTTTCCCGACATATAAGCAGTACCTCCTGTAAAATAATGTAGAATAGTCGATGAGGATGCCTCTCGGCATCCTCATAAAAAATATAAAAATAAAAATCACTTATTATTAAATACAAGTAGAAAATCAGGCCTGTATTATCATCCAAAATGCCTCATAAAAGCTTGTACTAAAGTGCCTGCTAATGTAGCCTTACCAACATCTTTTATATCATCTTTATATCTCTCATAAAATGCCAAAGCACCTTGCAAGAACCCACGCGTTTTCATAAAGATTTTTCCTCTTAAAGTTATTGCTATATTTTTGAAAACACTTTCTGTATAAATTATGCCTTCTGCTTTAATTTCTCCTAGATTTCCTGCATCAAACTTCAAGTCTTTAACTAGTTCTACCGTTCCCGATATATACTTTTTATTTTTCAATTTTTCAATTGTAGTAACTAGCATTACGCCGTAAGCAAACTCATGCGTACCTTCGAGTAAGTCCGCTATGACATCTTGAAAATCCATATCGTTTTCTTCTGCATACTTAATACACGCACAAACAATATTTAATACGCCTGCCATTCTTTGTCTTTCTGTCAGTTCTTTTTTCTCATTATCATTCATAGAACCCCTCCTGTGTTGTACTGTTACTCTAAGTGCATATTTTTCACTTTTAGTAGCATTATACAACATATAGTTGTGCTTGGCAACCTATTGTAGAGAGTAGACGGATAAACTGTAAGTATGCAGTGTGCGGAGGTGATGATATGTTGGAAAACTTAGGTGCTAAACTGAAAAGTGCTCGTAATAATGCAGGACTTTCAAGGCAACAGGTTGCCGATCTGGTTGGTGTTTCCAGCAGTATCATCGGTCTTTATGAAACCGGCGAACGCCTGCCATCGGTGACAAATCTGGTAAAACTGGCTACCCAATATAAGGTGTCAGTAGACTATCTTTTAGATATAGCCACAAGCAAGGACATCATAAGTCTTGACGGTCTATCCCCGGATCAGGTACAGGCTTTGAAACTGACTATTGAATGTTTCCGTAAGAGTTAAATGACACTTTGCGGCAATGCTGTTTTTACAGTATGCAATAGATTGTCTATTATACGCAGGCTGCGAAGAATATACGGATCGTATTCATCTTGTTCCACATTTACCTCTAATAATTGAAGCACCGTCATAGCATCTGAAAGACTGTCAGATGCTATTTTTATGTTTTTTTCCATGAATAATGTCACCTTCTCTCCCGGAATGGTTTCTCCGTGGGAGAAGAATGTAACGCTGAATAAAGGGAATGGCAAGATGAAAATAGAATGCTTTAGAATAGAATTTCAATAAACCTTCACAGCGAAAAAATGGTAGAAAAGAACTTCTCGATTTTACCCAAAAATTTTATTTTTAAGTGATACCATCAGTTTTTAGACCTATGACATATAGCGAAAAGGGGACATGTAGCTGAGAATCGTTCTGAAGCAGGGGAAGAAAAAAATCACTTTCCTTCAATCATAAATCGAAAAATAGAATTTTGAGAAAATGCTGGGACACATCCAATGTATCTGGAAATGCCTACGATTTTTCTATGATGCTATGCAGAAATGGCATCTACTTTGAAAATTTATGGCTATTGCACTTTTTACAGATATGCTAAATCTTGAAATTTTCAATAAACCTAAAAACAGCCCACCGCATTGTTAAGATGCGATAGGCTGTCTATGAAAATGAGGTGTAAAAGGAAATGGCTTAATTGACATCGGAGCCGTAATAATGCTTACCGGCATCGGATTCGATATTTTCTACTTCCCATTTTGAGCCGTATAAAATATCGGTTCTGTAATAATCTCTGACATTATGTCCTTTCTGGGTATCTAACTTTCCATTGATATAAATATCAAAGGTTCCCATGTTATTATTGGTGTCTGTTGCAGAATATCCAAGATTCGGATATTTATATTTCGTACCCGATTCATCGGAAGCATCCACGCTGGCTTTCCATAAGTACTCGCCGTTAATATCTAAGGTAACCAGCTTTCGGAACGCCCAGAACTCTGTTACTTTATGATCCGTTACGTTGTATGTAAGGCTGGTCTGCACCGTTCCATCTCTTCTACTACTGGTTACAGTGTCGTTGTACTCCACCCGTGGTGTATATTTCCATGTTACCTGAGAACCATAGAAATAATCACCGGAGACCTCTGTGATCGGAGTGAAAGTGGCATCTGCATCGCCCAGACCATCTGCGTTCTGGTAATAAACAATTACCTGCTGTTGGTACTTCTTTCTTTCAATGTAAACATAATTATTATTCGCTTTCGTTACTTTATAATATACCGAATTTCCTTTAAACTCTTGCCTGTCAGCATATTCCCAACTGTAATACTGATCATAAATGACCAGCTTACTGTCTGCCAGTTTCCAGTCATTCGGATAATTACCATTTGTGTCCTGATACTTAACATATGTTCGTTGCAGGAAAGTATTCGGTAACTTATAATGACTTGTTCCGCTCAGGTTACCAGAATTGTCTATGGCAGCAACATGAAGATACAGCTGATCCTTAAAACGATTAGCATCTATTGTTACAAGTCCATAATCTGTAAATGAACTATTTACAACAGTTACCTGTGTACTTGTATTTCCATCTATAATGTAATAATAGCCTCGCAATCCAGACATTAACGTAGTTGTTATTGTATTGGAAGTGCTGATCGTTGTATTACTATCGGGTACATAGCTTACTGCTTTAAAATAACTTATTGTTCCATTATCTTTTGATGAAACAGGTATCGTGTATGAGGTCTCGCTTACAAATTCTCCGTTGGGGCCTATCGTTGGAACGTCAGGTGCCTGTGTGTCCATGACTGTAATACCTATGGTGTCATTTCCTGCATTGTATGATGTTGTCTGTGCTAAACTTATCTTTGCATATCCAGTGTCATTCCGTCCTCCCGATTTAGCAATGGCACTTTCTGTTATTAACTTACTGTTAACATAACTTGATCCTGCGCCTCCACCACCACCGGAACCAGCGTGCCAGGAACCATATTTTGTATTTCCACCTCTGCCGCCTTGTCCAAAAGTACCAGCGGAACCGCCCTCTGCACAGTTATCAGACCCATTTCCCTCTGCTCGACCGGAAGCACCACCACCTCCTCCGTAGTAGCCACCGCCTCCGCCGCCTCCGGCTCCGGAGTAGTATGTTCCATCACTTGACATTGAATGTGACCAACCAACAGTTCCTCCAGCGCCTCCAGCAGATTGTGAAGCACCACCACCAGGCCTTCCCAGTAAACACTCTCGACCATCGTCTATCGTTCCTATAACACCGCTATCACCAGTTGTACCAGAAGTTCCTCCATTACCACCGTGCATGACAGCACTATTATATTCATTTACATTGCCTGCACCACCGGCACCTCCACCGCCACCGGCTACTGCTACAATGTCAGCTTTTCTATTGGAATAACTGCTTAACCACCCACCCGTGTTCGTCAGGGTCATTGAGGTGGCTCCACCACCTCGTCCACCAGAGTTCTTATACCTGCCATTTTGTCTATTCGTTGTATCTGTATCACCACCGCCATTATGTCCTTGATTGGATCCTACTTGAAAATATACTGTCTGACCAGCGTTTAATTGAATTTTACCAGTAACCTTTGCGCCGTTACCGCCAACATCACCATAGGCGTTTCCTCCCTTTGCACCAGCAAGTTCCACAGAATATATGCCGTTTACAGGAGCTGTAAAACTATGTATCCCTCCTGTGCTAAAAGCAGCCGTTTTACTTCCGTTAGAATTAACCTGTTTAGAACCGCCTATATGATACCAAGTGTTGTTATCTGCGGATTGATACACTGCAATTTCTTTGGCTCTTGTATCTAATTGACTATATTGCAGATATAAATAACCATCTGATTTAAGTCTTGAATCATCCTTTGTCAGTATCAATGGAGCATTGTAACTTGCCTCCAGTATCATTGTTTCATTGGTATAGGTATAAGTTGTTACTTTTGTTCCATCTAAAGTGTACCACCCATTAAAGGTATATCCAGGATTCATTGTCGGTGTTGGTAATGTAACGGTTGCTCCCCAACTATTCGTATAAGCAATGCTACCTGTTTTGTTATCAAGTGTTGCGTATGGTCCAACGTTAAGTACTAATGTTCCTGTAACACTTCCTATATATTTTATAGATACTTTTCCGTTTCCAACGTAAACATCAGAACTCTTTGTTGTGCCATTATATAAGCTTGGTGACATATAACCGGAACCCCCACCGCCTCCAAGTTTTCTGTTTGAAGAAGCGGCTCCACCATAATATCCACCGCCTCCAGCACCACCCGGTAAACTTCCGCTATTATCTTGTCCTATTCCATATTGACTACTGATTGTTGGCTTATCACCACCGCCAATAGCACCGCCTTCTACAGTAGAAGCTGAACCACCTTGAATACCACCACCAGACCCAGCCAAGTTTGTGAAAGAGGAATTAAGGTTAACACTACTTCTACCACCGCCTCCTCCAGCTACAGCTATAAGACTTGCTTTATTTATACTCTTTAGTTCCCCAGAAGCATTTAAAGCTAAATGAGTTGCTCCACCACCGGATCCGCCATTTGTTCCATAAGCACTACCGCCTCCGTTAAATGTTCTTCCTCCACCAATGGTTCCTTGTTGTCCTACCCCTATGTACACCAAATCTCCTGCTGCAAGATTAACATAACCTGTGGTAACACCACCAAAACCTCCTCGGTAGGAACTATCTATTCCACCACCAGATGCTCCATAAAGTTCTACATAATATTGTCCCGAGTAGGGAACACTGAATGTTTGTATTCCACCTGTGTAATTAAAATTCCAAGATGTTTCTGCTGCATCTGCTGTTATGCTTTGCCATGATATTCCACTGGTCAACAGTGCTATTGCAAGCAATGATATAACAAACTTTTGAATATATCGTTGCTTATTATAACCCTTTCTTATATTTTTCATTGCTGCACCCCCTACCCTTTGATTACTTTTTTCTTGTTCGGTTTATAGTTCGGATAGAATTGTTTTATCCATTTCCAATAAACGTATGGTTTCAAATGAAGAATGTTCATTGCTTCATTATGGGTGATATACCTTGCTATTGCTCTGTCTGCCTGTTTCTTAAACTGTTCCTCGTCTATCTCTATTGCCTGTCTGCCGAACTTCGTTCCTTTGGCTTTTGCCTCTGCTATGCCCTCTCTGCATCGCTTCTTTTTATCCTCCAGCTCCTGCTCTGCCTGAAATGCTTTTACCAGAACAATAATGTCTATAATCATATCTCCTGCAATTCCTAATGTTTCGGATATGAGTTGCTCTGGGATGTCTAAAAACCTTATTTTCACTCCCCTGGCTCTGAACCAGTAAACCTCTTTCTGAATCTCTTTGTAATCACGCCCCAGTCTGTCCAGTTCGTGTACCGTCAATCGAAGATTGATGTTAGGGTTTACTTCCGTAAGTTCCTCTACCTTTTCCTTCAGCCTGCCATACTCTGGT
>OJNH01002504.1_pt1 | contig 12761 bp, 10 predicted proteins | sample 1597361 | NCBI WGS metagenome assembly OJNH01 (sample SAMEA2452136, study PRJEB22498) | human gut metagenome | biome: human feces; feature: human gut; material: feces | place: Australia | collected 2012
GGTCTGCCTGCCGGACCGCGGAGCCAGCCTCCTCTCGGACAGGAACCTGGCCGCAAAGCGCGAGTTTGAGTCCCTGCGCCTCATCCTCGGGAAGCATCTGATAGAACCTGTCATATTCAAGAGTGCTGCTGCTGTAGGCCTCAAGGAAATTCCAGCATCCGTTGCACTGCAACTCGGTCGCGTAGTTATTGGAGCTCTGGAGGTTACGGTAGCTGAAACGCAGCCAGAAGAAGCTTCCGGCGAACAGCACCGCATAGATGACGAATGTCGCCAGGAACGGAACGGCTCCCCCGTTGCCGGACTCGCTGAAATCCTTCCGCCGGAACAGCCGCCAACAGATCAGCACCGCCACAAGAAAGACCCCGAGGAACATCGGCACGATAGGATATGATTCCATGATGTTCCCGATCACCTCGTTCGTGTAGACCAGATAGTCAACCGCTATGAAGTTGTACCTCACGCCGAACTCGTTCCAGAAGACACACTCAGAGATGGCGTTCACTATCATCAGGAATATGTACAGCCCCATAGTGAACAGCAGTCCGGCCTTGCACCAACCCTTCCTGATGTTCGGGATGAACAGCCTCAGGCAGAACGCGCCGAGAAGCAGGAGGGAGAGCAGACGGGCTATCGTCGGAACGACGGAACCATATTCAGTGAATATGTTGGATGGCAGCAATGAGTAGACCGCGAAGGCGAGCAGGGCGGCTCCGATAATGTAGCAGAGCGGCTTTTTGTACTTGGCGTCGTTCAGCGTGGCCTGCACCACCATCGCCGGTGCGAGCGCGAGCAGGGAGAACGCCACATCATTGACAAAGCCTAACAGAAAGATCTTAAGCCATTCCAGCGCCGTGAATCCGATTACGGTAGGCGGAGTGAACAGCAGCAATATTCTTGTGATGAAGCCAAGCGCCACGGAAAAGGTGATGAAGACCGGCGCGAAGTACCTGAACCAGTCGTGGACTTTTCTGGTCTTGTCATAGTTTCTTAAGCAATTTCTGTCCATAAGGAGAAATGATTGATGTTTATCAGCTGCGAAGTTAAGAAATTCCGATGATTTTTGCTAACTTTGTCTAATTATGATCAAATCAATCATCTCGATGAAAAGGCATCTTCTTTGCGCCGTGGTAGCGGCGATGTTTTTTTCTGTCCTCCCTATGGGAGCCCAGATCCGTGGTTTCCGTCAGGAGCAACTTAAGGAATGGGAGTTCAGCAAGGACGGCTCCAATTGGGAGACCGTGGCCGTGCCGCATTCCTACAACGCCGAGGACGGCCATTCTCCTTACTACTACCGAGGCAAGGCGACCTATCGTTGTGATTTGAGGATCACGGACATTAAAAAGACCCATTACCTCTTTTTCGAGGGTGCGGCCCAGGCCGCGGTCGTCAAGGTCAACGGCGAGCAGGTGGCCATCCACAAAGGAGGCTATACCCCTTTCTCCGTGAACATCACCGAGGCCCTGACGAAGGGTGTCAACCGTCTTGAGGTGATCTGCGACAACACCGAGGATGTCCAGATGGCTCCCGTCACTTCGGATTTCAACAAGAACGGCGGCCTACACAACCCTGTGTGGCTCCTCGTGATGGAGGATGTGTACCTGACTCCCGAGGACTACGGCATGTACAGGATCCGCTGCGAGATTCCGGAGGTCACCAAGAAGAAGGTCGTCACCAATGTCAGGACCAAGATCGTCAACTCCGGCAACAGGGACGCCAACATCCTTGTCAGGGTGCAGCTCCTTGAGTCCAACGGCCAGCTCGCCTATCAGGCCGACAGGGAAATCCCCGTGGGAGCTTTCTCTGAATACGACTTCGACCATGAGTTCCTCCTTTCGGGGGTTCATCTTTGGGACGGTGTCAAGGATCCTTATCTCTATACACTCAGAGTGGAGCTATTCAAGGGCAAGAGAATGATGGACATCGCCGAGACAAAGATCGGCTACCGCTCGATAGAGATGGATCCGGAGAGAGGCTTCCTTCTCAACGGCCGTCCGTACAGGCTCCGCGGAGTGGCCATGCATCAGGACACCGACGGAAAGGCCTCAGCCTTGACCCAGGCCGACTACAGGCGTGACTACCGCATCGTGAAGGAGCTGGGCGCCAATTTCCTCCGCCTGGCCCACTATCCTCACAACGACTTCGCTTTCCAGCAGTGCGACTCTCTCGGCATCATCGTCCAGACAGAGGTGCCTTGGGTGAATGTGTGCGGGGAGAATGCCCCTCAGTCCTATTTCAACAATATCCATCACCAGATGAAGGAGATGGTGAACAACCTGTACAACCACCCTTCCATCGCATTCTGGGGGATGTGGAACGAACTTGACACCTGGGGCAACAACAGTGATCTCCAGGGCGCTTTCGACGCGGAGAGAGTGGCCCGCGAGACGAAAAGGCTATACGAGTACACCAAGAGCCTTGACCCTGACCGTTATGTCGGCTTCACGGACTGCTCAAGGCTGGCCCGCGACGGCTACCCTTACCTCAAGGGCGACTTCTGCTCGCAGAACATCTACTATGGCTGGTACTGGACTCCGAATGATTTCAGCGGGCTGACCACCTCCTTGAAGAAAGTCCGTGAGCTGAGACCGGACTGCCCGATCAATCTTTCTGAATATGGTGTCGGAATCAATCCTTTCTGCCATGTGTGGAACCAGGCGGACGCGGTCCGCGACAAGGAGGACGACTCCAGACATTATGAGGAATATGGCAACCGCTTCCACGAGTCCTACGTCCGCCAGATAAAGGCCATGCCTTGGCTGAACTTCACCTCCGTCTGGGTGCTGTTCGACTTCCCGGTGGCCAACCGCCAGGAAGGCTACATGGATTCGGAGGACGGTGTCAAGTTTGTAAGGAACAACGACCGCAAGTACATGAACGACAAGGGACTGGTGACCCGTGACCGCCAGACGAGAAAAGATGTCTTCTACCTCTACAAGTCCCTGTGGAACAAGGACGAGACCACGGTACACATCACATCGCGCCGCCTTAAGTCCTTCCCAGCCGGACAGGATCTCCGCATCAAGGTCTATAGCAACGCCAAGTACCTGACCCTCTATCAGAACGGCCGTATGGTCACCCGTATGACTTCCTCGGAGGAATCCAGCGGAGTTGTATGGACTTTCCCGGCTGTCCGCCTCAAGACCGACGAGGACACCTTCAAGGTTGTCGCCAACAATGGAGTCACAGATGAGATAATCCTTAAGAAAGCGAAGTAGCCTTCAGCTTTTGAAGTGACAATAATCACATCCGGCTTCAGTTTGAATTAAGTTCATTCTGAAGCTGGATTTTTTGTGGATTGGTGTATTCTACCATATGTGGACAATGGGGCAAGGCTGACGACTCATCGAATATTGAATCTAATTTTTCTATTGCTGGAATCTACTTTTGAGGTGAATAATTAATTGATAACTAATGTTGTTGCTAAGGTTTTTCTACTTCTGCCATTTACGATTACACTTTCAGAATTGCTGTCTTTTGTCGGAAATGATTTTTGTTCTATATTTGGGTGTTATTTACTACACCGAACAATGAAAAATGTACTAACTATCTCTATATTGACCTGCGTTCTGACCTTCTGCGGACGAAACCAGGCCGTTGATGAAAGTCTCGACCGCGCCGAGTCCTGTATGTCCGTAAGCCCGGATTCAGCACTTATGATTCTGGAGTCGATTGACTCGCTTCATTTCGATTCCAGAAGTCAGAACGCTCGTTATGCCCTCCTTAAGTCAATCGCCCTTGACAAGAACTACATCGACAGGACGGACGACTCGCTCATCAACATCGCCGTGAGCTATTATCGCCACCGCCTCAACGCTCCGTACAAGTTCAAGTCCTACTACTACCAGGCCCGCATCTACCAGAACGCCGGCCTGATGGACAAGGCTATGGAAAGCCTGGTCTGCGCGGAACATATAAATTTGAATAAAATTTCAACTGAGGATCTCGCCAGGCTTTGTTTTACTAAAGCACAAATCAAGTTCTCTCGTTTTGATCTTTCTGGAGAGCTTGATGAGTTGCGTGAGGCGGCAAAATATTCAAAAATATCCGGAAATGACAACAATTACGTATCCGCAATTTTATCTCAGGCTAATACGTACCTGATTTTAAGAGACTATCATAAACTGGACTCTTGCCTTTCTATTGTCAACCAACACCCTGACTTGTCGTATCACAATCATTTGAAAATGCTTGACATTAAATTGTTATATTCTTTGAATGCAAATTCATCGATCGAGGTACTAAAATCTGATTGTGAAAAGTATATCAATTATGCTCGAAGCGAGTCTGATTTGGATTGGAAAATTATAGCGCAGGTATATCTTAAAATAGGAGACGCAGATTTGTCAGAGGATGCTTTATGCCGGTATCTTCAAAATGGAGGCAACATTAATGATGAATCCTACTACTATCTTCTTGCTTCCGCACAGAAATCACAAGAAGATTACATCAACGCTTACGAAAGCATTATACGGTATGCTAAACTCAGCGATTCGCTTGATTTGATAAAGATCAATCAAGAAGTCAAATCTGTAAGGACTAATTACGAAAACAACCTCACTATCATTAAGCAAAGAATACTATCTGTGACCGTTGCTGTTATATTTATTATTATCTTTTCATTATGTTTGTTCTTCTATTGTAAGTTTAGAAAAAGAGAGTTGTCTTTACGTTTAAAATACGATGAGATAAAAGAAGAATATGATGAGCTTACAGCTTTAACAAAAAGGCTCAAACCTATCGAAAAATTGATGAATTGCACTGCGCGCGAGAAGTAGACACGAAAAGATTATTTCGTTACACGTTGTTTTTGAAAGTAGACACACATGATATTTTCACATCGTCTTGTTTTACAAAAGTAGACATTTTTCAACTTTTTTCAGGGATTTCTTTTTCAAAAGTTGACACGTCCTTGTAAGTATCCTTATTATCAGAGAGTTGCCTCTTCTTTTGGACAAACTTAGGTTCCGGGCTCAATACCCGGTTCTCAAAAGTTTGTTTCCTGGGCAGTTCTCCCTTGTAATAACGCTTCCGGTAGTTCTCCGGGGTGTCATAGCCGATGGCGAAGCACGGCCGTTGGGTGTTGTAATACTTGACATATCGTTCAATTGTTTGTTTAAAGTCTGCCATTCTCCAGCATAGTTCTATCTTGAACTCGGCATATAGTTCTTCCTTGATCCAGCCGTTCAGAGCTTCGTTGACGGGGTTGTCCGTAGGTTTCCCCGCCCTGGACATTGAGCGGATGATGTTCGTGTCTCTGATAAGGTCGTTATAAGCCATGGAGGCGTATACGCTGCCTTGGTCCGTATGCAGGATGACCGGTTCAATGCTGCCCTTTAGTAAAGCGATAACATCTTCAAGACCATCAATGTATGGGTCTCTGGCCCCACGTCTGTCGGCCACTTTCCAGGAGAGTATCTCCTTGGTGAAAGCATCGAAGTAAAGAGTCACTTCAAAGTAGCAGTAGTGGTTGACTTTAATGACGGTCATGTCTGAGACAATGACCTGTCCGGGCCGGTCCACTGTCTCCCAGGCGCTAAAGATCAGATTGGGATACAAGTCCCTGACCTTTCTGGGGCTATAGCGTACCCGGTGCTTGGTCTCGGCTTTGACGCCAAGATACCTGTAGCACTTGTAGGCGTAGTTGTCGCTGATGATTACCTGCATGTTGATACGGATGTATGCCGCCGTCCAGCGGTAGCCGTGGGTAGGGTGCGCTGCGTGGACCTGTTTGACCAGGGCGACAATCTCTTCGCGCTTGGTGTCGCGTGGGGACGGTCCGCGGTTCTTCCACTTGTAGTACCCGGCCCGGCTCACGCCCATCAGAGCACATATGTCCCTGATGGGGTTGTCGCGGGACAGCAGGTCCACTATTTCGAACTCTTCGGCTTTAAGCGAACATACTCCCGTTCCCCATCCGCGTTCGTCTGAACGGCATAGCTTTTTTTTAGCCGTTCATTCTCTATGCGGAGCTTCAGGATTTCGCGCTTGTAGGACTCCTCCGTGCGGTCTACGCCTTCCGGAAGCACGTTTTGGATTTCAGCATCGGCGCGGGCCAGGCCTTCCAGGCCGCCTTCGTCGTACTGTTTCATCCACTTCTTCAGCGAGTTGCCGGTAATGACGTTAATCGCGCAGAAGTCTTTGATTGAGATCCGCTGATTACTCCTGTACTGGCGGATCAGGAACTCTTTTTCAAGAGGATTCAAGTGTTTTGCCATAAAAAGTTTCTTCTTCCTGGTAGAAGCGGGTTGAATGGGGGATCTCCGGGCCGCGCCGGTCGTTGGGCCTTCCGGTCGGGGCTCCGCCCCTCCCTCCAGGCCCAACGACCTGAACTCAACTACAAAGATAACTCATTCAATCTTTTTCTACCCCTCCGTGTCTACTTTTACGAGTGCAGCAAATACATTAGAAAAAGACAACAATGATGAACATCATTTGCTGGTTCAAAGAATAATCGAAATGAGAGTTAAAGCATTGTCTACATTCTTGAATAGAGATATGCCTGATTCTTTGTCAAAAGCCGCTGTTACGTTGGAAGAACTGTTGAACAATAGAGACAAGGTCACGGTTAGTATCGGTCTGATATATGCGATATATTTTCCTCAGTTTGTCTCGAAATTAACGGATTGTGGTCTGACGGCATCAGAAATTGGATATTGTTGTTTATTAATAATTGGTCTAAAGACATCTGAGCTGCCTAAAGTCATAAACTATTCAAACGCATATAATATTAGCAGCAGACTAAGAACGAAATTGGGGCTAAAGGCAGAAGATGGAACCTTGTCAGCTTGGCTGAAAAAAACTTTCAATGAGAGTCGAGTTGTTGTTTCGGAGGTACATTCATAAGTGGGACGTGACTAAATAATGAGCGCTCCGGCTGAAGACCGACGAGGACACCTTCAAGGTGGTCGCCAACGACGGAGTCACAGATGAGATAATCCTTAAGAAAGCGAAGTAGCCTTCAGCTTTTGAAGTGACAATAATCACATCCGGCTTCAGTTTGAATTAAGTTCATTCTGAAGCTGGATTTTTTGTGGATTGGTGTATTCTACCATATGTGGACAATGGGGCAAGGCTGACGACTCATCGAATATTGAATCTAATTTTTCTATTGCTGGAATCTACTTTTGAGGTGAATAATTAATTGATAACTAATGTTGTTGCTAAGGTTTTTCTACTTCTGCCATTTACGATTACACTTTCAGAATTGCTGTCTTTTGTCGGAAATGATTTTTGTTCTATATTTGGGTGTTATTTACTACACCGAACAATGAAAAATGTACTAACTATCTCTATATTGACCTGCGTTCTGACCTTCTGCGGACGAAACCAGGCCGTTGATGAAAGTCTCGACCGCGCCGAGTCCTGTATGTCCGTAAGCCCGGATTCAGCACTTATGATTCTGGAGTCGATTGACTCGCTTCATTTCGATTCCAGAAGTCAGAACGCTCGTTATGCCCTCCTTAAGTCAATCGCCCTTGACAAGAACTACATCGACAGGACGGACGACTCGCTCATCAACATCGCCGTGAGCTATTATCGCCACCGCCTCAACGCTCCGTACAAGTTCAAGTCCTACTACTACCAGGCCCGCATCTATCAGAACGCCGGTCAGATGGACAAGGCTATGGAAAGTCTGGTTTGCGCGGAGCATATCAGATCCGGAAAAATTCCAGCCGAGGATAGAGCGCGATTGCATATCGCTAAATCACAGATACTCACAGATAGATATGATTATTCTGATAATCTGATTTCAGAACTTGAACTAGTTGAGTCTTATTCCTTGAAAGCTGGGAAGATTAATAATTATGTGTCATCATTGTTGGATCAAGCGAGAGCATATATAATCAGGGATAACTTCAATGATGCCGATAGCTGTCTGGCAATAGTCAAATCACAAGATTCCTTATCTCACAGAAGTCTTTTAGGGTATAACAAATTACACTTGTGCCTGTCGGTCAATTCCGGACAATCTCCTGATAGCATATGTGTTGTCCTTGATAAATATCTGGCCGTTGCCGAAGATCCTTCCGAAATAAACTGGGAGTTTGTCGCTCAAGCATATATGCGATTAGGAGAGTACGCGGCAGCGATAAATTCGTTAAATCAATATTCGGAATACAATGATTTTTCAGCGGATGAGGCTTACTATCTTCTCAAGTCAGATGCTTATTATTCTTTAGGAAACTATCAATTGGCTTATGATTATTTGTCCAGGTATTCCAACATCAGTGATTCTTTGGATATGGCAAAAATGTCTCAGGAAGTGAATTCCGTAAAAGAAAAATTCGAGAATAGGCAGCAGATTCGACGACAACACTTGACTTTGTATATAATTTTATTGGTGGTTGCATTCTCCGTTATCGTCATCACCTTGTATCTGTGCAAAAAGCATTCTGAAGAGCTAAGACTGCAGCAAAAGTATAACGAGCTAAAAGAAGAGTTCCAATACTTGACCAATACCAAAGAATATTATAAATCTAAAATTATTTCCAATGTAGATGAAGAGACGCTAAAGATACTGGACAGAAGAATAATAGCGTTAGGGACTTTCCTTTCCAAAGATAAGCCTGATTCCTTGTCTAAAGTTGCTGATAAGCTTGAAGACTTGACAGCTAATAAAAATGTTGTAACGGATAGCATTGGAATGCTATATGCGATATATCATCCAACTTTTGTATTAAAACTGGAAAGTTTTGGTTTAACCGCTTCAGAGGTTGGATTCTGTTGCTTATTGATGCTGGGCCTTAGGACATCGGAATTAAGTCTGGTCGTGAATAAGTCAAATACCTATAATATAAGCAGCCAAATCAGATCTAAACTCAAGCTTGAACAAAGCTCAGGTAAACTCGCAAATTGGCTTAATCAGTTATTTGAATCATCCGAAAAGTCTAAATGTTAGGTTTAATGGCAAACTAGTAGGTCTGAATTGCGTAAAAGCAAATCTGCTTTTACGCAATTTGCTTATTATTAATGAAATACGTTGATGTAATGTAGATTTTTTATTATGATAGTAGATATTTATTGAGGAACTTTGCATTATGAACTATAATCATAATGAGTATGAAGATGAAACGTTTATTATTATCGTTATTCGCACTTGCTATAATAGGCGTCTTTACGACAAGGGCGAATTGCACTACTGATGACAATGTCGTTAAGAAAGAGATTGTTGTTAATCAAGACAAGAGTGATTATTTTGCGTTTCCCCAGAATGATTCTATATTTATGGGACTTAAACTGTTTTTATTATGAAAAAGATTTTATTTGCGTTTATGGCGATGTATTGCTTTATAGCCTGTGACCCTTCCGATTCTTTTGCAGATAATGAAGGAGAATGGTGGGTCAAGAATGACACAAATGAAGCAATTGGTATTTGGTGTGACTGGACATTTATGGAGCCTAAGTTAGAGAAGGTGATGCCGGGAGATTCGCTTCATCTGTATACTTATTATTGTTACATCAATACGGATCCTGTATTCGATGGTTTATTGACGAGCACTGAACCGGATGGCGATCGAAAAATCAGCTTCTTCTCATCGGATGGCAGTCTTCTGAAGGAATGGTTTGTCCGTGACAAGGACGAAGCTGGAAATCGGTTCTTTAATGAGAATAATTGGCGTAAGTATAAGAAGGACAAGTATGATGGTTTTATTAAGCGGATCTGGGTGTATGACTTCACATCTAATGATGTTGAGCGGAAAAGATACTGATGCTGAGGAATGAGGCTTTTGATTCAGATATAGGAGAGAAGCAATTGTGAAAAGTAAATAAATTTTCTTTATTTAATTGATAATCTGTGATTTATTATAAAAGATAGTAGATTCTGAAATAGGATGGTAGAAACCTTGTTCCGAACTTTGCAGGAAATAATCATTCCTGTTAAGGAGCAGGGTTTCTTCTATGTATTCTATTGCCGATTACCTTTATAACGGAGGTCTTTACCTTCACAATCTGTTTTTCCCGAGACGGAAGAAAGTGAGCCTGTTGATGATATATTCAACGACTCGGTGTCAATCCCGTTGCCGGCATTGCTCGATTTGGAAGAAGCCGGACGAGAACCTTTCACTTGAAGACATCAAGAGGATTATGTCCAGTCGGTGCGTAACACGGCATACCACTGTAGGGCTGGAAGGCGGTGAATTCATCCTGCATCCTCAGGCGGCGGAGATTATGGAATGGTTCAGTCGGTATCATCCGAATTACACCTTGCTATCCAACGGACTTGCTCCCGAGCGTGTCATTGAATATGTCAGAAAATACCAGCCGAAACATCTGTACTTGTCGCTTGACGGAGACCGTGAGACTTATCTGCGGATGCGTGGACGGGATGGCTATGACAAGGTGATCCAGGTTGTGGAGGGATTGAAGAATGAAGTGCCTGTCTCGTTGATGTTCTGCCTGTCTCCGTGGAATGATTTTGAGGATATGCGGTTTGTGATTGATGTCGCTAAGAAGTACGGGATAGATGTCCGTGTCGGAATCTATGGGACGATGTCGTTCTTCGACACGACCGGTGAGTTGCTGGAGACTGATGCTGAGGATTATCTTAGGAGAATTCCCGAGAATATTCACGATACGGAGGAAAACTATGATTTCGTGGCGCTTTATGATGAGTGGCGGAACGGGCGGCTTCTGTTGCGCTGCCAGAGTATATTCAGTTCATTGGTTGTCCATTCGAATGGTGATGTGCCGCTTTGCCAGAATCTCGGAGTGACGCTTGGAAATATTCATAAAGAATCGTTGGATGGAATATTCAATTCAAAGAGAGCCCGAAAATTGCAGTGTGCGTACTCTGCTGGATGCAATGGCTGCTGGATTAATTTCCATCGCAAGTATGACATCATCTTGATGCGGAATTTGGAAAGAATCTTTCCCAAACGCCTGATTGAGGTTTTCTATGGGAAATATAATTGGTCCGGCTTGCATGGCGAGACATATCATCGCTATTTCAAACGAGTGAAGAATATGTAGGTTATGGAAAAAATTGAAAAGTTGATAGAAAGATACAAAAATATGCGCAGCCGCCGACGACTACAGGAATGCTGTGTCAATGAATATTCTTTCGTGGGTTTCGGTGGGCACAGCGTGGATAATCTGTATCCGGTTCTGGACTATCTTCACGTGCCGTTGAAGTACATTTGCTGTCGGTCGAAGGAAAAGGCTCGGTTGATAGAGAGGAAATATTCAGGAATCACGGTAACGACAGATTTGGATGACATCCTGTCGGATGATTCTGTAAAGGGAGTGTTCGTGTCGGCCTCGCCATCTGCGCATTTTGGGATCGCCTCGGAAGTTTTGAAGGCAAATAAGGCTTTATTTGTCGAGAAGCCACCGTGCGGAACTTTGGAGGAATTGGATGTCTTGACGAGATTGGCGGATCAGAGGAATGTGCCGGCTGTCGTCGGAATGCAGAAGAGGTATTCCCCTGTCACTCAGGCGTTACGTAAAGCTCTCCGTAAAGATGTTGCAAAAAGCTACAGCCTCCGCTATGTCACCGGGCGTTATCCAGAAGGCGACTCTTTGACGGATTTGTTCATCCATCCGTTGGACTATGTGTCGTTTCTTTTCGGAGACGCTGTGGTACAAGGTTTTGAAACCGTACGGACTTCAGGCGGAGGAGTGACGATGATGCTGATTCTGAGGCATGGATGTGTGAGTGGTATGCTGGAATTGTCCACATCAGCTTCGTGGGCCAGCTCCGAGGAAAGTCTGGTTGTACGCTCTGTCAAAGGTACTTACGAGATGCATGGGATGGAGATGTTGACTTTCCGCCCTCATTGCGGCACGTTTATGGGAGTGCCGCTGGAAAAGATTATCCATCATCAACCGGTCAGCGTGGAACTATTCTCCCGCAACTACTTTATCCCGTCCATGACCAACAATCAGATCTACACCCAAGGTTTTTATCCGGAGATCAAGGCCTTTGTCGATGCCGTTGAAGGGCACGGGGCGAAGCTCTTGTCCACAATTCCTACCTTACGGCCGACTTATAACTTGATTGATGAACTGCACGCTCGTTTATAGATGAGGCCCTGCAGGGCTTTGTGCGTGGCAATCCCACTTCAATTCCACTTCAATCCGACGGATACGTGATTTGTGGTTTGGAAAATGTTTACTATCTTTGAATGACAGATAACGAATTGGCTATGTTGTACCCTATAGGAATGCAGAGTTTCTCGGAAATCCGCGAAGGTGGATATGTTTATGTGGACAAGACCGCGGCGGTCTTCAGTCTCGCATCAACAGGGAAATATTATTTCCTGAGCCGTCCGCGACGCTTCGGAAAGAGCTGTACCAATCCTATCTCCTGGCCACTTTGGTACACCAGACAAGCCCCTCCTGTACCAAAAACTCTCACACAGTCTCTTTAGGATTACTTTTTTTCTTAAAATCTGTTTTGAATTGTTTGTTTGAAGGTTAAGAGCAATCTCTTCCCCTGCTGCTCACCTCGGCAATCCGGACAAGTTCGATTGCCCTCAGCTCGGGCGCCGGGTTGAGAGTGAAACACTTCAGTTTCGACAGCTTCTTCCAAGGAAGACAGCGGTCGGATCTGACTGAAAAAGCGGGAAGAAAATGAAGATTTTTTCTCCTCAAAGAACATTTCAAACAATTCAAAACTACTTCTTAATCCAGCGGAGTTGTATGGACTTTCCCGGCTGTCCGCCTCAAGACCGACGAGGACACCTTCAAGGTTGTCGCCAACAATGGAGTCACAGATGAGATAATCCTTAAGAAAGCGAAGTAGCCTTCAGCTTTTGAAG